>UMEP01044904.1_pt1 | contig 30865 bp, 28 predicted proteins | sample 1964771 | NCBI WGS metagenome assembly UMEP01 (sample SAMEA4836022, study PRJEB28245) | human gut metagenome | biome: gut microbiome; material: fecal sample | place: Denmark | collected 2008 | reverse complement strand
CCGACTTCTTCTTTTGATGTATATGCTATGCTCTGCGGGCCGATATCGCAGCCAATAAACCCTTTGCCGTATTGATGGCGTCTTGTCCCGTCTTTATTAAACTTCGTTTTTGCTGTGCCTTCAATTGTGATATGTGCGAATATCCGAAGTTCTCCTCGGATTTCCCTGATTACAAGTGATACGTAGCAAGGCCTGTATGAATCAAGCAGTTCACCTGTCTTTTCATATAAGTCAACAGCCGCTTTATCGATTACATCAGGATTTTCAAGATACCGGCATACTGCATTGACTTCATCTTCGGCAAATCTGTCATGCGGCTCTAAGATATCACTGATGATATTTCCGCTTCTGGTCTTGTTATGTTTTGGCTTATTTACAGTAAGGTTAAATTCTGATTTCATAATATGCAGCTTTAGGCTATTATTCCCATTATCGCTTACTACTGGATAAACTGAGATTCCACGTTTTATTTCCTTTGCACGTATTTCAGGGTAGTCTCCGTATTTCTTAAAATGAATTGTATTTCCGTCTCCGTAAAGGCACTTTTTAATACCACTCCATACGTCCTCAGCTTTTGACCTTGCAAAAATAGAATTAATATGATAAATGTCTTTTATTTTATTCATTTCCTTGCGACAGAAATCCCATGTCACGTTATATGATTCTTGTATCTCCTGTATTTGAGCAGTAACAGAAGCAAGCAGCTTCTTGTCATCTGTATCTTTCGCTTTCTTATACAATGATTTCAGGTTTCTGTATCGTTTTGTTCTTACAAGCTGTTCGTAATTACGTTTCATTACCGTAGCAAGGCAGTTTCCTGCAATACGTATCAGATTTGATGTATGTAGAATCATTCTTTTCTGCTCTTCTGTGACATCAGCCTCCAGAACAAGGACATGCCGGTTTGATTCTTTATGATAGTTCTTCAACGCCTGCTTATATTTAATTTCAGCATCATCAATATTATTTGTTTTCTCAACCATATCTTATCCGTGCCCCTTACTGTATTTATCTTACATATTTAATATGCTTTAATATGCCGAAAAATTTTATAATCGGACACTTTTTTGCGAAAAAAAAATAAAAAAAATATTCGCATTCGTCATGCGAATTAAATCTGTAAACAGTATTTTTATTTATTCTTAAAACACGTTTTTACTATTCGGCTATCGCCGAAGCGGCTTTATCCCCGACGTAAGCATCGGGGTTTGCAGCCGCAGTCATTTATCACTTTTTCTCATCGCAGCAAGTCTGAGCAAAGCCATATCTCGCTCTCCTCTTTTTCTGCAACCTTCTTTATTTATTCCCCATTCCATGCATAAACCTCCTTGCAATATCTAGTTCTTCGCTGGCATATGTATTTCGAGCTTATTGCCGATATATACAATATGCCAAATATGTTAGATATCGAAATCTGTTTTATCCTCTTTCATATACTCCAGGAGATATGCCCTCAGCATCGTATTGTCTGAATTCTGTGTCATTGCATCAATGAGCTTGACGGTGCAGTCCTTAAATAGCGGAAGGCATTTGATGATTTCTTCATAGTGGCCAGCATCTATAAGCCGGTCAGCAATCCTGATATCATTTTGCATGATATACTCTTTTGGTTCTTCATATCCAGCCATGTATGACAGCACGGCAGCATCGCACGCAAAGGAATCAACACCAAGGGCATATGATTCGCCATATCTTTCAGGATGCATTAAGAGGATTGCCATCGCTTTCTTGTCTGAAACTACACATGGAAGATACACAGTCTTGCCGGCAATTTCCAGTTTTGTAGCATGTATTGAAGAACCTTCCATCCGATTCAATGCTTCCACGCCTGAAAGAGTGCAATCTTCCACCAGCTGTTTTGCAAATACTCTTTTTGGAATCTCGTCAAGGATGATACTTTTTGCTGTGTCGAAATTATCAGGCCTGAAATATTTAAGGCTTTTCGGTAGTTTCACGCTTTCCATATTTGAGGAATGAGTATCAAACGCACCGCAGTCAATCATCTTTAAGCCATCATTAAGAATCACTTTTTTCAGGTTAATGCAGTTTTTAAATGCATACTCACATATCTTTTTTATCTGCTGAGGGAGCTTCAGGACAGTCAGCGCCGAACACCACTCAAACGCAGTTTTTCCAATTTCTTTTATTCCACGCCCAAAATCAATCTGGTTAAGCTTGATGCAATGCACGAAAGCTTCGTATCCAATCTTTCGCAGGGAATCAGGAAACGTTATGGATTCAACTTTGGAATTTGCAAATGCCCGTCTCCCAATCTCCTGGACGCCATCAGGGATTACGATATGTCCCGTTCTTTCAGATGGACATTTAAGCAGTTTCTTTTTGTCCTTTGTGTATACGATGCCATCTTCGCTGGTGTAATATTTATTATTTCTTATTTCTATCTCATGAAGACCTTCCCTACCGAGCGCCACAAGGACTTCTACGTTCCAAAACTGCGAGCTGTCAGTAATCACAATCTTCTTAGGCGGATACATGATGGAAAGTAGAACATAAACGTCCTGCACTTCAACATATTTCAGGGCGCTCAGCTGATTCATCGAACAGCCGGCATCAACCCATTTTACCTCCGGCGGAATCGCAATCCATTCTACGGACGGATTGATACTCTTTAACATTAACCCAAATTCCGTCATATCTGTTTTTAAATAATCGTCCACCTGAAATCCTCCTCATTTCTTATATATAGTATGCCTGATTTTTCTCCATTGGAGCAAAATTTTTCCTGATTTTTTTATCTCTTATGTCTGGTCTTTCCAGGGAATTCCGCACCTGCTGCCGAAAACAGCAAAATAAAATTCAGCCGGCAAACAAAAAAAAGCAAGCGCGAATTTTTCAGGCGCGAAAATACGAAGTGCACATTTTCCAGCAGGCGGCATCTTTGTTTCCGTCTTGGCCGGTTAGCAGCCCAGAACCCCACGCTTCCAGACCGTCAGCACATTCTTTTTCGGCGCCAGCCGGCCAACATCTTCCATTTCCATTCACCAGCCACAGTGGCCAACCAGTCAATCGCCAAATGCTTTTTTGCAGCTTCGGTTTTCCAGACGCGAAAACACGAGGTGCGTATTTGGCAGCATCCAAAACCATCGTTTCCGGCTTGGCCGGCCAATACCTCCCGCTGCAAATCCTATTACAACCTCCAACAAGACAACTCATTTCATTCCGGCGCCAGCCGGCCAATACCTCCCGCCACCATTCTTTCCATACCGGCCCCACAATCCTCAATAAGCCAACTCCCTTCCTCCCGGCTTGGCCGGCCGACGCCTTACATCCCTTCCTACCACTTTTTTAATATCCACAAAGCATCATCTTCCCACCAAGTATCGCTCCCCACCATTCTTCTAAAATCCACCAATAAAAATCTTTCCAAAACATCTTCCCGCCGCATCTCCGTCATCTTTCCAGACATCACTACGCATCATTCAACTCATCTTCTTTTTTCCATTTTTCCATTTTCTATATCGAGTCCAACATCCTCCCGGCCTTCATCTTTTCGTACCTCCAACTCCAATCTCATCCCACCACTTTCCCAACGCCCTCCACTTCTTCCGTTCTGCTGCCGCTTCTCCAACCCGCAGGCCAAACGCGAAACGTAGCTTCGCGCGCGGGTGCAGCCTGCAAGGCTGCCGATGGTGCGGGCGAGGAGCCCGCGTTTCTTTTTTTTCTTTCTTTTTTTATTTTTTTCTGCTTCTCTCTTTTCTCTCTCCTTTCTCATCTCACTGGCGCCGCGGCTTCGCCGCGACGCCTTCATTTTTCTTTTTATTTTTTCTTTTTATTTTTTTTCTTTCTTTTTGCTTTTGTTTTTATTTTTGTTTTTTCTTTTTGTTTTTTTATTTTTTTATTTTTGCTTTTTTCTCTTTGCTTTTCTTTCTCTTTATTTTTCTTCTGATTTTTTATTCTTGTTTTTTCTTTGTCCTTTCTTTTTGCTTTTGTTCTTATCTTTGTTTTTTGGTTTTTTATTTTTATGTTTGCTTTACTTTTATCTTTGCCTTCTTTGTTTTTTCTCTTTGTTTTTTCTTCTTAGCTTTTATCTTTGATTCTCCTTTTCTTTTTTGTCTTTCTTTTTGTTTTACTTTTTTACCCTCCTCACTCCAATCTCTTTCCTCATTATCCAACCGCTCGCCGACCATTCATTTTTTTTCTTCCGACGCCAATCTTTCCCATTCCCTCCAGCCACTTCTCGGCAGCAGTAAAAAGAAAAAAATATCGGCAAAAGAATCCACGGGGGTTGAATGGCCTCCCGGGAGCGAATGGGCAGCGGGAGGAAAGGCAGAGGGACGGAATGGGATGAAGTGAGGGAGAAAGATATGTATACTACGCGAGAAGAAATAAGGGAGAAAAAGAAATGGGCGCCACCGGGGGTGGGATGGTTTCCCTGATGGAACTTTGCCGAGAGGCGAGCCCTGCCGCCGAAGGCGGCAGGGCGGGAAAGAAAAGGCGGGAGAAAGGGCGAAAAGTATGTATATTTTATATGCTTACTTTTTCCTCTTTTTTTTGTGCATCTTTACAAATACAAAAAGGGATGGTTCTTTTGTGCATATCTTTATGTATACACAAAAAAGAAAAAAATGTATATGTAAAGTTACATACCGCAAACAAAGCTGACGTTATGCGTGCATATGTTTATGTATGTATTTTAAAAAAGTGTAGCGGCTGGTTTAGGTGTGCGGATTTCATGAAGTTTTGTGCAGGTTTATTTGCATATTTTTTCTGCTGGCAGCCCTGCGGGCGGCAATTCCTGCGGGCAGCAGGAGAAGTATGTATGTTTATATGTACAAAAAAGAAAACAAAATGTATATGTTTACATACACAAAAAAAAGAACAAAATGCATATGTTTACGTATGCAAAATTTGAAGTGGTATGCATAGCTTAACGTATACACAAAAAAGCTGCCGGCATCCTGCCGGCAGCAGAGATGCATATGTTTATATGTGTACATTTTTCCGCCACACACAAACTCCAGCGGGCAGACCAGCGGGCAGAAAGTAAAAAAATGCATACACTATATATACGCTAAATATCCATTTTTTATGTTCAAAAAGTGCATACACTATATATACACCCGAAACCACATTTCCAGCCGGCAGCAGTACTTCCAACGGCCCAGTCACTACTCTCCAACCCCGCAAATTTGCCGACAGCAAGCAGAAATAGGACAAATTACCACCAACCACTACTGCTCTTCCACCCCACACGCATACCCACATTTTGCGGGCAGCAGAATTAAGTATACAACGCAGCAAAGCCAAGCCACCAGCGAGACCACAACAACACGGCAAAAAGATACACACTCACCCCGCCGCAGGCATACACATATTTTTTCGCCCACTTTTCCCGCTTCCTTCAAAACGGCAGACAGGGAGCATACATCCGACCGTAGAAGAAAAAAGAGAAAAAGGGGTATGAAAAGGTGTTAAAAGGTATAAAAAGGTATGAAAAGGGTGTAAAAAGTGGTAAAATGGGGTAAAAGGTATAAGAAAAGATAAAAATGGATACACCAAAGATAAGGATTTTCAGTAAGAATAAGGCTAAGCAGACAGAATCACAGGCAAATTCAGACCATACCAGACAATAAAGCCACAACATTAGACTGCATCAAGGCAAAACAGTAACACCAGACCATACAAGGCCAAAACGACAGAATTAAGCCAACCACAAGGCAAAGCGGCAAAATCAGACCACACAAAGCCGAACATAAGGGGACAAAACGGGCAAACCAGTTAAACACAGGGCAAAACAACAAAATCAGTACACACAAAGCCAAAAGGCCATAACCATCAAAACAGAGTCAGACCAAAGAATAAAAACGCAAAGGTTATAATAGATAAGATAATTTTAACAGGGATAATAAAAAAAGAGCAAAAGGGATTAAATCTATAAAACAAAACATAGAAGTAAAACTCTTACTTTTTTAAGTCCTAATAAAATTTTTATTTTTTTGTTTATTTGGAAAACTTCATCCCAAAATCTTCTTCTGGTAAAGCAAGATTACCAAAAATAATTCTTGGCTTTTCTCCATATATTTATTCACATCATATCCCTTCACTATCCAAAACATAAATATGACCTATATACATATGCATTTTACCGAAACAACAAAAAGACGGCAGAATCATCTGCCGTCTTATCCAAACTATGTCTTACTATACCTATACATTTATTTTTCTTCTCCTACAATCTGATATTGTCTCATATATCCCTTACTGTTAGCGTCATACTCTTGCACATGCTCCGCATCCGGATACTTCATCCCAAGCTTGCCTATGGCTTTCTGCTTTATCTCTTCAAGGTCTACACTGTTAAGTACTTCGTTCTCATAAGCGTCATTATAATTTCTCAGCTCCTCAAGCTCGGATTCCAGGTTGGCTACTGTCTGCATTTTGTAAGTCAGCTCTGATTTCAGCTGCAGGTAATGAATGCATGAAAACAATACGGCGATTGACGCAATCATAAGAAACACTACGAAACCACGCTGCATCTGTGTAGCGTTCTGTCTGTTCCTGCTTATTGTAGCCGCTGAAGTACGCTTTCTGTTCGCCTTCTGTTGCCGTTCTCTATCGATAAAAGCCTGCTCTTTTGCCTGCTGCTTCTCTCTCCGTCTTTCTTTTTGCTGTCTTTGTTGTTCTATTTTTTGCTGCTTTTTTCTTTCCTCTATACGATGTTTTTCTATCTGGAAATCAATGCGTTTTCTCGCAGATGTGTTCCTTTTTGGCTGTCGCATTTCGCTTCTGCTGTTATATTTATCTTTATTTCTATCTTTACTTATATATGGATTGGCGACTCTGCTTTGAGGTTTTACATGTCTTACCGTATTTCCATCTGTATAATATTCGCGCTTCTGAGCTCTTGCTCTTGCCGCTATCTCACGCCCTCTTTTGCCTGCTTCTTCTCTGGTCATGGTTATTCTTACTGTTACTCCGTTTCTACAAATATTTCATACAGACAATATGCAGAAATTTTTTATTTTTGTGCTTTTTTTACGAAAAAAAAGAAGCGAAATTTTTTCGCTTCTTTTTAATATATTTTTAGCCAAGTATATCCTCAAGTGATACGGCTTCATCATCTGTCGCTGTCTCATCAGGTGCAGAGTTATTAGTAGCCTCTGCTGGTTTTGCGATAGGCGTTCTCGCATGTGAAATAATCTCCCTTACCTTCTCTTCATCTTCAGGCTGGATGGAACCATCATCAATTTCAGATTTGATAGTATCGTCAAATTCGCTCTGCAGACTTTCCGTCGGACGTGTCAGGATGTAATTTTCATATGTAGCGAGAATATACTTTGTGATATGAGACATCAGTTTTGATTCATCTACATTCTCTAACGGCTCTCCTGTCTCACTGTCTAACAGTTTCCCCTGGTTCAACAGACAATCTGCATAATTGCCTAATGAGAATGGGAATGCCTCTTTCATATTGTTTTCAAGCTGTAAAAATCTCTTAGCTGTATTTTCATCAGAAGCATCTTTGATGGCATTAATATCGTATCCAAAATATGATAAGCCATCTTCTGGAATCACGATATCATCAAGGTCTTTTCCGTCCTCAACGCTATCGCAGGTCTTTTCAGCATCGTCGGATGTGTCTCCATCAGCGTCGATATCTGCATCTGTGTCTGTTTCGGTCTCTGTATCAGAGTCCGCGTCAGTATCTGTATTTGCATCATCTGCTGTGTCGCTGGCTTCTGAAGTCTCACTTTCGGTGCTTTCATCATCGCTAGTTTCTTCCGGCTCTGATACATCACCATTTGGTGCTGTTTTGCTTTCGTCATTTTCAATATCCGCGATGTCTGCATCATCAGCAATGTCCGTATCATCACTTACATCGCCATCTGCCTCGTCTGCATCATCGCTTACATTTCCATCTGTCTCGTCTGTATCCTCCACGGTTCCATCTTCGCTCTCACTGCTTCCGGCTGTATCAACGATTAATGAAGCGTCATCAGTTGAAGAAGCAATTACATTATCTCCGAGCAGGCTGTCGTCAAGATTTTCTGTAATGCTATCATCCGGAACCAGCTCCTCGTTATCATCTGTACTGGTGTCTTCAATATCTACATCAATATCAATGTCATCTGATGCATCAATCTCCTGCTTTATGTTGTTACCGATTTCAGTGATATTTTCTGTGTATGAATTATCGTAATTTTCATTTACGATATTTTGTGTCAAATTTGTAATGTTTTTAATCTGGTCATTTGAGATATTAATATTGTTATTGTTAACAATATTAGTGACATTTTCCTGAATCTGCTCTTTGTCCTTCATATTACCATTGATAGCATCAACCTTTGCCTGATTGATGACATATTCAGCCTGTACATTTCCGATATCCTTTGCCAGGTCCTTTGTCACGACAACTTCCTGTGTCGCAATATCCTTTTTTGCCTGGTCAATCGTTTCGCCGGTTGCTGTTTCATAGGCCATGATGATTCCGGTTAATGCACCGGTTCCGGAAACCTGGAACGGGCAGGCAGATACAACTTCGCAATTTTTAATGCCAAGGTCCGCGATGGTAGAAGCAATCATATTTGCAGTTACATACTGCAGGTTTGCCGTTCTTACCCTGATTCCGCCAGATTCAGTTGGTTTGATGTAAGCACAGCTTACTGTTCTTGTGCCAATCTGTTCAAGTGGAATATAACTGGAAAGATGAGAAATCTCATCTTTGTTAGTTACGTTTATGCGCTGAACGCTCTGGTCACCTTCAATGCCAAAATATTTAAGCATTGTTTTCTTCTGGGCATCTGTAAGGTCATTACCAATAGAAACTACCTTTGTTGCATCTGCAAATACATTATATGGCATGCTAAGTGTAAGTCCTGATGCCGCTGTTGCTGCTGCACAGATAAAGGCAAGCAGCTTGTTATTTTTTTTCATTATTTTTTCCTCCTGTTAAATATTTAGCAAAAATCTGTTTTCTGGTTCTATATTTAGCATACATTCCTGCTGCAATTACGCACGCTGATGTTACCGACATTACCTCATATTTTTTCTCTCGTTTTTCTATATATTTTTCAGTTGTATACATATCAGGCGTATTTGCCATAAAAGTATTATTTTCAGCGGCATTGACCGGCAATGCAAAAATTAATGCTGATACAGAAAGCCATGGCAAGATTTTCTTTTTTACCATTTTTTCTCCTTCTTTCCGAAGCTTTTTTTAGTTACATATACAATATGCTTAATTTTCCAGAAAAAAGAATTTTTTATCGGATTTTTTTACAAAAAAAGCAGGCGGCAAATTTGCCGCCTGCAAGTAAAGCAATCAGAGTGCAAGGTCTTCCTTGTACCAGTATTTGTCGCCATAGGAAACGTGCTCCAAGTACCAGTCTTCCACCACTGCTTCTCCAAAATCAGCATTTCCGGACTGCATTTTTGCAAATCCTTTTTTGTATGCCTCTTCTGGCGTTTCAGCAGAAATTGTGAAATACATTCTTGCATCCCTTAAAGAATAGCAGTTGTAACTCTTCAGTGTTCCATTGCATTCCAAATCTCCAATACTGGAGTCCTTTTCCGGAATATCAGCATACACTACAAAAGCAACTTCGTATTTTTCAGGCATCATCTACAATCCCCTCCTCTACTGCTTCAGCATATGCATCATCCATCAGGCGTGTTACCTGGCAGCATGAGCATTCATCATTCTCGCAATACTCACAAAGTGCTTTTCCTGCCATACTAAGTTTTTCGTACAACTCTTTTGTCATTTTTTTTGCCATATCTTTTGGCTCCTTTCTTAAATTACTGAGAACTTACCTAAGGTCGCTAGAAGACCAAGAACGGTTTCCGTCTGTTACATATTCCAATCCCCATGTCTCTACATTGGCTTTACCGAAATTGACATTTCCCTCTTCAATCATCTGTAAGCCATGATTATAAGCATCTCTTGGAGACCTTGCGCAGATTGCCAAAGAAACTTTGGCGTTATTCAATGAATATCTATTATATGTATGTGTTGTTCCACTATACACGATGCATCCCGTGTTGTCAATACATACCATGTACGGTTGCATATACAACAAATACAACTTTGTATTCTGACATCTTTGTCATATTTTTTTTGCTCCTTTCTTGGTGGTTGTTTTTTGGATTCGCTTTTAATATGCAGGAATTTGCAAAAAGAAAAAAAGGAAGCTTTTTGCCTCCCAAGAATTTCCGCTTGATGCTTGCTTTGCCGTCCAAATTAGACGCGGTAGCGTATAGCATGATACCGCGAGCTACGCTCGCATGTAACAAGCCGGCAAGTTATCATATTTATTTTGGTGCCGAATACGGCAAGACCTGTGAGGTATCACAAGATTAAAAATGAACTCGTGTTCGCTTTCGCCAGACACGGGCGGAAGCCTCCCGCCCGACAATGACGGCAAACCTGGCCGTGGTTTTCTCCGCCCGTCAACAATCCATATACCGGATATGATAGCGCCGTATCATACGTGTTACCGCATCGATATCATCTTAACGGAGACTCCACAGATTCTTTTAAGCTGCTCTGTGCACAGCCAAGTACTTTTTTAATATGTAAAATATCCAAAAAGCAGAAGGCTTCGCCTTCTGCTTAAAACTACGCTGCTTCTTTTGGGTTTGATTTTGCCTTGCTGCTTAACAATGCTCTCTCATTTTCTTTTTGAAGAATTTTTGAGAATTCTTTTCTGTCTTCGCTCTTCATTTTCTTAAACGATGTCACATTGTATTTTTTTAACAGCATATCAAATGTATTGTTACATACAGATATAAACTGTGCTGCGTCAACATATTTCACATGCTTTATATTTCCGGCAAGAACACAATCATCAACACCTTTGCCATATTTAATTCCCCAGACAGCAAATCTGATTTTTAAATCCGGGATTTTATTGGCAAGCATTATTGTCATGGCGGATATTGAATTGAATACCTGACGGTTTCCCATGATATCGGAATCAAACATCATAAAAATACTTTCGATGTTATACTCCTCTCTCATTTTAAGGATAATTTCATCAATACCTTTCCAGGACGATACCCCCTGAATAGATATCACCATATTCCCATTTGCAGCCAGCATTTCTGACTTAAAACGTCCTTCAGTAATACAAAGACATTTTTTAGGGTTATCAGGAATCATGATATCTTTTTGCGCTCCTGGAGTGCTGCCGCCGTCGCAAGCCGGGCTGTCAACTGCAAAAATAGAAGTGAACCAGCAATATCTCTTCTTTTTTTCTGCCGTATCCCGCCTGATTTGAACAGCGGTTGCAAGACCTTCAGCATTACGTATTAAAATACCAATGCCTGCTTCATTGCAGTAATCAAGTTTACCAGTATCCTTTCGTACAAAGAAGCCGGGGACATATTTGATAACATCTTTTGAATAGCCAGTAAGCTTTTCAATCTTATCAGTCATCTTCTGGCGTTCATTGTCGTCAATGATAAGCCTGAAATAGTCCTTTTTTATCCTCTTCTCTGATAACCCTCTGATTTCAGACAGATATTTTTTGTCTTTTTCAGTAAGTGGTGATAATTTCTTTAATGTGTTATACACCTTATCACATACCTCAGGTTCTGCTCTTTTCACATCTGCATTTTTAGTATATCTTATTTCTTTTGCAGGCTTGATTTTTGGCTTTTCTTTTCGCTCTCTTTTTTCAATGTCAAGGCCAAAAAGGTCGCAGGCAATGTCAAATGCCTCTGCAAAACCTGATGTATTGTAATCCCACTGAATAATATCAAAAATATCAGCGTCTATACCACAGCTGAAGCAATGGCAGCGGTTTCGCCGTCTGTCATAGCTCATGCTTGGTGAATGGTCTACGTGTTCTGGATTTAAACACAGGAAAGGTCTTCCTAAATTTATCCCTTTCTGTGCTAAATACTGCGGAAGACTTGAAGAAATTATATTTTTTGCCGTTTCTCTATCCATAGTCTTCTCTCCTTTCATTGTTTTTGTTCGTATTTAATATGCAAAATTTTCAGCAAAAAAGAAAAAACCGGCAAATTTAATTGCCGGCCTTCATATTTAGTGAATAATTAGTCTTCTGAGGTTACAAGCTCATCATCCTTCCAGTATACAGACATTGCCCACGGTGGAACAGCCTTATGGTCGTAATCCTCCAGGAATGCAAACGCTGTCTTATATGGCGTAGGCATAGTTGGGTATGTACCATATCCATCTGTAAAATAGATAAGACCGCAGAGATTGTCAAACTCCTTATTTTTGATAAGGGTATCAACATACTCAAATACAGGTCTGAAGTCGGTACCGCCAAAGCCATACAGCTTCATATTCTTCATGAAGTCTTCCATCTCTTCCATATTTGTGATTTTAGTATCATTCTGGATACGTGCATCACACTGAACGATATGGATATTTACCCTTGAAGAAAAACTCTCTGTCTCTTTCAGGATAGAATAAGTTTTATTCAGGAACCTTTTAACCAGTTCTCCTGAACAGGAACCTGATGTATCAATGGCGATGACAAAGTCTTTAATAACTTTGTCTTCTTTATATTCCAGCGGCTCAATCAGAAGCACCTGTTTATCAATAGTCTTCTGTCCAGTTGAATCAGGCAGGCCAGTCAAGCCGTACACATAAGACATATAATCAAATTCATCCTCGTTGATTTTCATAACTTCTTCAGTTACAGAAAAAGCACGAAGGAATTCGTCATATTCCATCTTATCTTCTGTCAGAAAATCAATCTCCTGCATCAGGTCACCGGCTCCATCGCCTTTATTGAAAGAAGACATGTCTGCGGCAACCTGCCTTGAGACATCGCTCCACTCTTTCCTCTTATCCTGATTATTGTTTCCCTGGCTGTTCTGCTGATTCTGTTGGTTCTGGTTATTTCGGTTTTTATTGTTATTATTACCGTTTCCATCTCCGCCCTGCTGGTTTTCATCCTGGCCGTCTTCGCCATTACCGCTGCCATCGCCCTGCTGATTCTGCTGATTCTGGTCATCATCTCCGTCACCCTGCTGACTCTGCGCGTTTGGATTCTGGTAAGGATTATCGTCATCGTCCTCATCGTTACTGTTACCTTTTCCGCTCTGAGGAGGATTCAGCCATACATGGTCATCCATGTGAAATAATGCCGTTAAATCAAAGAAATTATAATTACTCTGATTCTGCATCAATTCATTATAAACCAGCTCAGGAATGAACATTTTGACTTTGCCTTTAATACCGGCAATAATCTGCTGACGTTCTACGTCACCGTCAATTGCTTCCGGGTTTAATCGCATTACTGCATTTTCACAGCAGATATCTAATGCGATATTCCATACGCCATTGTCAATATTCAGCTGCGTCTGGAATGGATGCAGATAAATGCAGTGAAACAGCATATGCAGGTATGAACGGATTAATCTTTCAGGTGAATTTTTATACCTTGAAATCACATCCATTGGGTCTGCATAGACCTGATTTGCATCAGTTCCGAAGATTCCGATTCCCGGGTCGACGTAGTTAATCGGCATTCTGTAAATAGCAGGGCTTAAAGCCTTATGCTTAAAATACAGCTTGTTTTTTACAAGTTTCATGCATTTTTCAGCAAGCTGCTGATACTTTCCGAGCTCCGGGTTTGTTGAGTTTGTAATAATTGCGTTATTCATTTTTTTTACTTCCTTTCTTGTTTGATACTTTTTGTTTCATTCTTTAATATGCGGGATTTTTAAGACAACAAAAAAAAGCCCGGGATAAAAAATCCCGGGTTAACAAAAAAGCAAGTTATGCAGACGCAAGGACGTCCTGAATCTCTTCTTTGAGATTCTTGTCCTGGTCATAAACCAGCATAGAGCTGTTGTGCTGAAAGTAACTCTTGTTCTTATTTGTCGCAATAAATTCAGCAATATTTCTATTAACTGTAAGCTCAGCAACGAACAGGGTCATCTCCTGGTTATCATCACCCCATGCTTTGGAAATGAAGGTAAACGCATTATCCATCTGCTTATCAGTTTTATTCTGACGCGCAGTATGAGATTTAACGTCTGCCTGGAATGCAGCTTTAACAACCGCAAACTGTTCAGCATTGCCGCTTCCGAATACACCTTTTTCATCAATCTCTTTTTTGTACTTTTCGTACATTCTGATTTCGGTGTTGTATACAGCTTTTTTCTGGCCTGACAGCGCGTTTGCTTGTTTCTCCTTTTCCATCTTGTCCTTGACCTCGTCAATTCTGCCCTGCAGCATCTGATAGATGGCATCGGAGCTTCCGACAGCTTTTTTAAGTCTACGGAGATTTGTTACAACCTCACGCATTGCCGCATCATCGGTTGTTACAACCTTGGCGGATGTACCGATGGCCTCCATAATCATGGAGATAATAGACAGGCGCTCATCAAACTGTGCTTTCGCAGCTTTGTTTACAGCTCCTTCGCTGATGCTTCCTGCAAGAATGTCAGTGATTGCGTAATCAACACGATATTTCTTGAACAGGTCATAATAAACAGCAAACTTACGAGCACATTCCTTATTGGTAATGTACTGCATAATCAAGTCTTCATCGACAGGGAAGTTATTTCTCTCATAAGCCTGAATCTCAGTACTTAAATCTTCCCATCCACGAGCGGTAATATATTCTTTACCATTTACTGTGGACTTGATGTCGTAGAAGTACTTATTATTTGTTTCCAGAAATGCTGTAATTGCCGGATGAATTCCTGCATTATATGCATATTCCTTCCAGCATTTCAGTTCCGGTTCAATTTCTACCATTTTCAGACGGTCCTGGGTAGCCACATCAAAATCTTTAACAGATTTATTGTACTGCGGCGGGTTACCTGCTGTAACTACTACCCATCCTTCAGGAACGGAAAGGTTTCCGAATCTCTTATACTGCAGGAAAAGCAGCATTGCCGGCGCCAGAGTTTCTGATACGCAGTTAATCTCATCAAGGAACAGAATTCCCTCTTTCTTTCCTGTTTTCTCAATTACATCATAAACAGATGCAATAATCTCACTCATAGTGTACTCGGACTTAGTGTAAGTTTTTCCACCATAAGTTACTTCTTTAAGAAATGGAAGACCAATTGCACTCTGACGGGTGTGATGTGTCATGGAATAAGATACCAGAGCAATATCAAGCTCTGATGCAACCTGCTCCATAATAGCCGTCTTACCAAGTCCTGGCGCACCCTGCAGAAACAGTGGACGCTGACGAACTACAGGTACTCTGTATTCACCGTGCTCGTCTTTCTCCAGATAGATTTTAACTGCTTTCATTACTTCTTCCTTCGCTCTTTTGATATTCATTTTTTAAATCTCCTTTTCTTTGTTTTTATTTTTTTGTAATGCTCAAAAATTAAGAGCAAAACTTATTTACAGATTTAATATGCGAGAAAAAAGAGTCCATAAAAAACAATATATTGTATTTTTTTAGATACAATTTTGCGGTTTTTCTTTTGCATCTGAAAGTCTGACAAGCTGACGCCTTAGCCCTTTTTGGCCTTGCGATTTTATGCAGCAAAAATTCCAGCATATTATTTGTGCTTAAAAATTTTATTTTTATTTTTGCTGTTTCAACAGCAAAAAAGAAAGGGGAAAAGGATGAGAAGAATAATTTGGCAGGCACGTTGCCTGCATATGGTAGTAACAGAAGAGCTGGAGGAGCTGAATCGTCGTACCGATGTAAGCAAATGGCTTCTCAAACGGGTCATGCTGAACGACCCAGACCCGGCGGAAGAGGAGGAATGTGAATCTTCTCCTCTCGGGATTGTAACCATGCTGAAGGCTGCAGTTGCAGCCACAGCACTCTGGGCAATGATGTCTGCAATCATCATCATTTTAGGATGATGGTCGCTGACAGCCACCACTCTCATTCCAAGTTTAGCCGGCAAATTTTTGTCGGCTTCTTTTTTTATTGTTAAAAAATCCGGCATATTGTTATTGTCACAAAAAAACTTATAAACGAAAGGGGAATTTCATATGACAAACTTTATTGAAAGTATTAAAGAAGATTTTTCTATAATCAAGGAGGAGCTTGAAGAACTTGACAGAAGAACAGACTTCAACAGACTGTTTCTGGACAAGATGCTGAACAAAATGAATTTATTGGACGACAACGCGGATATCTTAGAGTATCTTGACGTTGATGACAGCGATGATTACTATGATGATGAACGCGAAGAACATTTTGGCATCGTCAGCCTCGCATTAATGTTTGTCGCATTGGCTGCGATTACGGCAATCCCTTGTCTCGCAGACCTCATTTGAGTTTTTTGCAGCGGCTTCGCCGCTGCTTTTTCTTTTTTTATTATTTTTTTTGTTTTTCGTTTTTTATCCGTATTTTTTTCTGGCATACTATATTTGTATCTAATAATTAAGAAAGGAGATTGCGAATGAAATTTTCGCCAAACCCCCGCAGACGATGCGGGATGGTGTTTAATTCAGGGTTTATTTAACAGTATTTATTTTTTTATATTACTTATAACAAACTCGAATTAAACAAAAAAAATAAAAAAATATTAAGAAAGGCTTAATATAACGTGATTTTCTTGAAGATTTAGGGGTAAAGATTCCGGAAATTATAAATATTAAACTTTTCTGTCTGTTTTGATGAAAACAGAATAACATGCGCGCTTCTTTTGGCGTGAAAATATAACCGCGGATTTTATCTGCGGTTTTTTCTTGCATATTGCTATTGGGAATTTATTAAGAAAGGAGGGCAGAAAAGCTTAAAGCAGGCAACATTACAAATTTGTTACAAAATTTTCAGAAAAGGAGGATTCCGTTTCTTTTCTCTCACCGCCTGCTTTAAGCAGTTTCAGCATATCGGCCTGGTAACGAGTCCGGCAAAGCCGGCGAGTTATCAATCTTATGCATCGCGTAGATTTGCGTATTTAGTTTTCCGTCGGATATAAGCGCAGAGAACAAAAAAATATTTTTTTCTTTTTTCGTCAAAAACTATATTTTTTCAGCATATTATATATGTGACAAGATAAAAAAATCTTGTGCCTGGTATATTCCAGCATAAAACTAAAAGCATATGGTGTTGCATGCAAAAGACCTTGTATGTGCAAAATGTTTAAGGCCGTGTACCCGATAGAAAAACGGGGAGGTGTCAGCAACAGCAAAAATTGTTGCATAGTATATTTTTTAAAGGTAATCCCCGTGATACAGCAAGCTTCGCTTGCTAGTACCAGACGCGTGCTATTCGCACGTCGATAACAGGGGATAGAGGGATAGTGTTAGTCCTGCGAGGCGAATTTGGCCTCGCGAAGAAGCCGCGGTTACCTCTGGTTTCCAGTCGGTCAATCACACACTCTTTCTTTTGTCGGTATATAAAAAGACATATGTCTCACTTACACATGTCTTTTTTTTTGTGCCTCAGAACCACATATCATACAATCCCTGCATGATTTTAAGTTTTTCATCAAGCCCTTTTTCCTGGCATTCTTCAATGTCTTTTCTTAGTTGCAGCTCTATAAGCCTCTCTTCCACTCTTTTCACATCATTTTCTGACGCGGCTGCTGCATAAGCATATGCGTACATTTTTCTTGTCCGGTGTTCGAAATCCAGCATGTAAATACGGTTTTTTCTGAAAAGCATATTAAGCTCTTCTGGTGTATCGCCTGCTTTCTCTTTTTCTTTTGACATTTTTTTGACCTCCTTTTTTTTGTGTGTTTATTACAATATGCAGAAATTTTTCAACACTGTTCCTATTTTGCGGATTTTTCTAACGGTTAGAAAGAAAAACAGCCGGGAGGAAATCTCCCGGCTGCATGCCTATTTAATTTTCACAATAAAAGCTCCGTCATCTTCATAAATTACATCACCAAGTTTTTTTACGTCTTCTTTTACTGCTGTTCCATATTTTTCAAGTTCTCTGGTTCCGAAGAAGATATACTCTATATCATATTTTTTTATAATCTTCTTCACTTCTTCTGTATCAGTTGACGTGCTGTAAAGATAATCAATATCACTGATTCTTGCTGAGATACCGTCAAGGCTGTCTCGCCATAACCATTCATGAACCTTCCATCCGGCAGGTGTTGACATACCTGAAATAACTGATGCTCTTTCATATGCGGTATAACTGTCCCCCGGCGCTTCTGCAATAGCTCCGTTTATTTCATTATTCTCTGAATATTCCTTTAGCCACAGCAAAGCTTCTTTTTCTTTGGAAAAATCCTCTTCGTCAAGATAAACCAATGCGCTGGTGCCCTTTCGTGTTGAAGCATCCGTCCATGTTCCGAACCAGGAATTCGCGGCATTGAAGAAGTAGCCAAACATCAGGACGTTTAATGAAACAAGTATCCATGTAATTGCTTTAACTGCTTTTTTCTTATTTTCTGATAATACATAGAGCATATATCCGCAGCAAACACTAAACATTATAAATGACTGATATGTAAGCTTAAACATTGTATTTGCCCTGGCATGTGTTGCTTCATAAATATCAATTACATATACAAGTTCAGGAATGATGACAAGCCCTATTGCGCTGCATCCTAATATAAAAGCAAATATATTTGCCGGCAGGATTTCACACCGTGCTGTTTTAAACCCTTCTTTCTTGCTGTCTGAAACTATCTTCGCAATAAAGACACAGGAAAAAACAATTACCATAAATACCGGAATACCCCAAAGGATACACAGCTGATAAAATGCTGAATGATGTTCTGCGATGCCTACTCCTTTAAATACACTCTGGAAATTCATTGTGAAAGGCATTACGGCAATCACCCCAATCGCTACGACCATAACGGTCTGTAAAGCGGAATATACGATTATCTTTTTCCACTTCTCTTCTGAAATGATATTGGATGCGAAAATAGTTAATGCGATTACTACAATATATATAATAAAATCCCAATAGTTAGTCCAGTTAAACAACCCCCACACAATACCAATCACAAACAGTTGAGGGAATTTCCATAACGTTTTTACTGTAACACTGCTTTCTTTTCTCAGTTTCAGAAAGCTGTACAGTAATGCGATAACAAGCACCACAAACATAATATTTATCATATGAGCATGGAGGTCACCAAGAACGAATGAATAACATGGAAATTCATGTATCGTCTGGTCGTTTTTTACTTCCGGGTTATAACCGATATATCTTGTTGCATCCGGGAACCAATATCCGGACGGCTCCCCGCTTACATTAAACAAAGGCTTTATGATTCCGTATATGATATAATGAGCATTGCCTGCAAAAACTGCCACACAAGCTGATAAAGCAGCAAAGAAATTGATTTTATAATTCCTCTTATTACTATACGCATTACCTGATGCTGCCGTTGCCGGTATCATTGCCTTTCTATCTTTAAGCATCTGTTCAACTAATGCAAACACACCCATAAACATAAGCGCCGGAATCACAGCACGCATCATATTATACGAATACTCTGCTTTTGAGATTCCGCCAATCATTGTTTTTGCAATAAATGCCGTATAGTACTGCCCGCCGTAATAGTAATTGATAGGCTTTCCGGCAAACCATACATCATCGGGAGGAAGTTTTGACGAAACCAGCATTTTCTGCAAAAAGCCATAGTCCATAAACTTTTCTGTTCCATAAGCTGACGGGTTAAAACCAATCAGATACACCCAAAATAAAAAGATGATATAAAAGATGATTTCATATTTTGCATACTTTTTAAGCCCATCAATGACCATTTTTAAGCATATCTTCTGCCCTTTATTTGCTGCTTTGTATATCGCAACATTAAAAACGGCGTATGCAATAAGAACACTGATTCCGGTCATATTTGTAAACGGAACCTTAAAAACTACACCAAGCACCCACATCACAAACCCAGGAAGTACGATGCCAAGCGTTTTTCCGAAAGGAAGCAGGCTTTGGCATTGCCTAAATAATACCTGCGATAAAGGTATTGACATTACCGTCATAAGCAATAAATATATCTCCCACTGCAGGAATATTGTACCATCATTTTTCCCCAGCATCATGTACGGCAGGCTGGCCGCAGCAAGTACGCATGCTGCAAAAATCAGTATGGCTTTTATAAGCTCCTCTTTTGTAATCGTGGCAGGTGTTGTTTTTTTTGAAATTTTGTTTGACATTTTTTTTGCTCTCCTTTTGTATTTTTTCTATTTCTATTATGCCGAATTTTTCTAAAAAAACGCAATTTTTTGCGAAAAACTAAACAGCAAATCAGCCCCGCGCCAAGCAAAACCTGGTGCGGGGCTGATTCTTAGGAGGGCTCATAGATGCATATATTATCATCTGATTTCTCAGACATATACAATATGCTAAATATTTTAAAAAAATAACGTTTTTGCCATTGTTTTTTTATTTTTTTTAGACTGTTTTGTATATCCTTACGCTTCCGTCCTCAAATACGCAGTCGTAAAGCTGTTTGATAACCTTATCACTGCATGGGTTATCTTCATAAGTCATACCGTCAGTGTATACAATATATGTAATACCCTCACATTTTACAAGGTTCTCAATTTCTTCTTTATTGTCAGAGCCATAAATTGTAATTGCATTATGGGCTCTTGTTTCAGTATCATATCCGGCAGACCAGGCATAATATGGCCAGCCGTTGTAGAGCATAATCCCGGCAAAGGTGGTCTCACTCATTGAATCTTCACCTGTCAGCACCAGGTCGGTCTCTTTTACATTGTCTTTCAGCCATCCTGTCAGCTTACTGTCAAGGTCAATACCAACAGCATTCTTATCGGAATTATAAATGGTCAATAAATCATAAGCCCCGGTAACGGTAAGCAGGACAATTAAAATTACAGCAATGCATTTTGTCAATATTCCATGCCAGTCCTTCCAAAGCCTTACAATTGCATACGCAAAGAAGATATTCAAAAAGATTGTCGCGATAATGACATATTTATGATTGACCGCAATGTCTGGAGTCATAGATACAGTAAAAGCAAAAATTACCGGGAGGATGAATGAAAAAATCATAGCCTTAAAGCTCGGTCTTAAGACCAGCATCAGAACCACAACCCCGATAAAATAAATACCGGCAAGTTTTATAAGGTATGTGATAACACCAGGCATTGTCAGTTCATCAGCCAAAAATCCAAACTGGTAAGTCACGCCTATACTCTGCCCGACACTCTTATCCATAAAGAAATTTGTCTGAATAAATGTCAGAATCAAAGTTATCACTGCTGTCACGGCATAATCAAGCTTATGGTCAGACCAAACCGCAAAACCAAACAGAATCAGAAGTGTTGCCACTACTACTGCCCCATTCCAGAATGACAATGCCCCAAGCATAAGACCAACTACTGCTGCCGTTTTCCAGCTGGGGGAAATTGTCCAGGCATCTTTTGATGCTACAATATGTTTCCCGACTATCATACATCCGGATTTCAAACGTGAGAGCCGTCCCTCACCGTTTACTTCTATATCATCAAGCCATTCAAGACGGTCTATGAAATACATGATTGCGATTGACGCAATTAAAAGTCCGAAGCCAAGATGCCTCTGATTTAAAAATACGTTGTAATTCCAGAGCCCCCAGTCCTCATGATTCGTATACCCGATAAACTGTGAATTACTAAAAAAATCAGACCATCTGCCATCAGCAAGGGTGTTTACAATCTTATCAAGGGCTGCAAAGCTGCTTCGGCAGAAGAACATGAAAACCGTAATTACGCCGGCTGCAGCATATCCGGTTACCTTCTTTGCAATGAAATACAAAAGCACCAGGAAACTCCAAAGTGAGGTGGCAGAAATCCAGTTGAAAGCCCAGTCAATCCTAAGCCCTAAATATTCAAGGTTTCCGGCCAGAAATTGAAACATGAAATGATATTTTACATCTGCTCCTCCGTAATGCGGATACTGTGTCGGAAAGTTATCATGCAATGAAAACGACCGAATCATCGCTGTATGAGGTGCAAAATCGCTGAAAATAGTGACACCTGATTTTATCAGCTCTTTTCCGTTTTCTGTTGTTACATGGAACACATAAAACATCGTCCATAAAATAAACACAAAAAGTACGACAAAAAATGCAGATTCCTTTTTGGTAGTATTCAAAGACGTTTTTGTTTTATCTTTTGCGATAAGCAGGAATGCAATCAGCAGCATAACTGCAATTGAAGCGATATTTCCGTATACTTTAGGATGTGTCAACCCAAGTACTACTTTTGAAAAGTATGATACGATATATACAATCCATCCGGATATCAGATAACCAATGCCAATGCCTGCTGCGATTCGCCCCCAGATATTTACTTTCATACGTTTTGTAATCAATCCGGACATCAGATAACCACTGCCAATACCTGCTGCGATTTGCCCACAGATATTTACTTTCATACGTTTTGTGATTTCAAAGCCACACAAAAAGCTGACAACTAAAAATGCAATAGCGGGCATTTATTTATCCCCCTTTCTGTAATGCGGCAAAATATCGGTATGCTTATTGATATGTTTTTCGCGAAGCTTATCTACAGTATCAGAGATATCTATTTCATGCCGCTTGTCGTCGGCCATTATCCATGTCAGTTTTCTCGGCGTCATTTCGTCTTTTATAGAAATCACCGATTCTTCATATGTGATATCGCTCATTGACCAGCCGTCTTTAAATGACTGATTATATTCATAACATTCTTTACAGTAAGGAATATACCAGCCACCATAATTTATCATCGGCGTGTCCATCTTTCCACATCTGGCGCATACATGTCTTGAAATCTCACTGTATTTATCTATAATGTCGTCTGCTTTACATTCTTTCGGAGTATCGGCTAAACACAGCCTTAATTCACCAAACTTCTCTTTCGCCATCACGACAAAGGCGCTGTTCAGACATCCGCATCTAATCAATTCAGTCCGGAGTTCTTCACACAGCTCATACCCAAACCTGTTCACCCAGCCATCAGGGATATCACGGCTTTCAAGGCTTAAAATCGGCGGAGTATTTTTTATCTCTTTTTTTGTCATTTTCATTCCTGTATACCAATGCCTGACCGGCACAAGGAACGGGTACCGCCTTCGCATATATTTCCATTGCTGTTTCTGCATAACAGACTGCTTGTTTATTTTTCGTTTTGTTTTTGCCATTATTTTTTCTCCTTTCAGGTTTTATTTTACAAAAAGAACAACGGCGAGAAAGCCCACGGTTTCAACCGTGGGATGAAAGCCGCTTAACTGACTGCTCCGCACAGATAAATCTGGCGGGTTCCCAAAAGAGAACCGGCTAGACGTCTCCATACGCCACCGTTTTTCATCCTCCGCATCCGACGGAAATGATACTGCAAGCTGCGCTTGCGTGTACTAGATGTGGGCGGGGTTCCGCCCGACAATGACCGTGTTGCAAGGTTATAAGACGATTATATTGAACGATGGATTTTACCTCTTAAGTTTTCCACAAGATAAGCAAATGGGGCTTATCCCTGTACTTACACTGTATATGCAAAACATATACAAAGGCGGGCTCGCAGCTGAGCCTGTAGAATAATTCTAATTATGCAGCAGCGGTCTCTTCACGGAGCTACTGCTTTTTTATATATTTAATATGCCTGATTTTTACAAAAAGTAAAACTTTCTACGAATTTTTTATATGGGTCCGTTTGTCGTTTTCCTCTGCACGGATAAATCCGGCAGCATCCAACTCTGCCCTTCCGTGAACAAAAATATAAATTATTTTTTTAAAAATAATGTGTATGTAGCCATTGACAACATACACACCGTATGATATAATAGCATTATGAAAAATGAATTTAAGTATACAAAAACAACCGTATCATTGATTAACTATCATTTTGTCTTTTGTCCAAGGTATCGAAGAAAAATCTTTAATATACCTGGAGTCGAGACAGCTTTCAAAACTATGGTAATGGATATATGTAAAGAAAACAATATTGATATTCTTGCAATGGAATGCCATATTGACCATGTCCATATGTTTGTCAGTGTATATCCACAAACTGATATTCCGGGTATCATGCACCTTATTAAAGGAGTGACATCAAACAAGCTTAGGGCTTTATTTCCGGAACTGAAAAAGATGCCATCGCTATGGACGAGAAGCTATTTTGTCAGCACTGCAGGGAATGTCAGTTCTGAAACTATCAAATGGTATGTAGATACACAAAAAACACGATATTAGATTAATTTTAGAAAGGAGGAACTCCTATGCATACGCTCAGACTTCCATTAAAGACAAATAAAAATACAGAAGGTCTGTTTGAGAAACGTTTTCAACTTATAGCGCGGATACATAATCAGACCGTGAAGCATGCGAAGAAACTTTTGACACAGCTTGATAAGAGTAAAGAATACCGTACATTAAGAAAGGAATACGGTGAGTTAAAGGTAAAGGCGGATGCAGGGGATGAACTTGCTGCAATACAGAAGGCATTAGTTGCAGATAAGATGAATGCCTTCAGAGACAGTCTCGGGCTGTCTAAGAATGCATTTGATAAATATGTTGCCAAGATGCAGCATAAATATAAAAAGCATATCAATTCTCACCAGGCACAGGTAGAAGCGGAACGTGTATGGGCCGGGGTCGAGAAGGTACTGTTTGGCGACGGAAAAGACGTCCACTACAAGAAAATCACAGAATTTAAGACTATCCGCGGCAAGAACCACACAACGGGAATTTTCTTTTGCAAAGACACATCCGATACAAAATGCCCGTACTTTGTAAAGTGGGGAAGCATTGTTATTCCGGTAAAAATGCCAGATACAGTAAAAGCAGACCTTCCGGATGGAAGCAATTATGTGTTGGAGTCTCTTAAACATGAAATCAAATACTGCGAACTTGAACGGCTATGGTTTAAATTCGGCTGGCGTTATTATGCAAATGTTTATTTTGATGGAGATGCACCGAAGAAGCTTCAGCCTGGGAGAGGTACTATGGGTATTGATGAAGGCCCTTCTACTGTTGCTGCTGTTTCTGAAGACCTGGCTATCCTTGAGGAACTTGCACCAAAATGCAAGGACTACAATAAGCAGATTGCCAGATTGCAGCGCCAGATAGACGCTTCTACCAGAAAGACAAATCCGGAGAAATTTAATGAAGATGGTACAGTAAAGAAAAAATCCGAATACAAAGGCAAACGCTGGACATTCAGCAAGACCTGTTTGAGAAAGAAAGCAATTGTCCGTGAATTATACCGCAGAAAATCAGAGTACTCTACGCACATGCACGGAAACATAGTAAACCGTATGGTGAAAAATGCTTCCATGTTTATAACGGAACCGATGGATTTTAAGGCCCTTGCGAAGCGTGCAAAAGAGACCCGTCGGCAGAATAAAGCGACAATCATTAAGAAAGCAGACGGAACAGAACAGGCCGTATACAAATACAAAAGAAAGAAACGTTTTGGAAAATCCGTAACGGACCGAAGCCCCGCAGAATTAATGATAATTCTTCAGAGGAAGTGTAATCAGTACGAGTTGTTCTATTATGAAGTTGATAAATGGGAATACCGGGCAAGCCAGTACGACCATACAACAAACACGTATATAAAAACACAGCTTTCGCAGCGGTTCAAGACTGTTGGAGGGAATAATGTCCAGCGTGACTTATACAGCGCATTCCTGCTTGCATGCAGATGGCATTCTAAAAAGCCAAGCAGGAAGAAATGCAGGGAGCTGTTCCCGCATTTTGTAAAAATGCAGAACCTACTAATTAAGCAGATGAAAGAAAATGGAATCTCAAGGCCTGCATGCTTTGGATTCTAAGGCCAAAGAAAAATAAAAGGGGCTGAGCTAGGCCCGGCCCCGTATAGGAACTATTTAAATTTTTATGTAACTTGATAATTGCCATAGGGACCAGATGCTGTCCCTGCGGATATGAGTAAGAAACCGGGCTTATACAGACGGACCTTCCGAAAGTTTTAACCGAAAAATGTGGCGAATTCAATGGCCGGTGAAGAATGTGACAATATAAACCGGTTCGGTCATACCGTTTGGCGCTAACACAGGCTGCAAACGTGGAACCCTTTGTTTCGCAAGAAACCGTACGGGGATTGATATTTCTCCCGTATGGCAACGGAATCCCACGACTTTAGCCGTGTGGAGGCATCAATCAGCGTCTGCTGTTACATCCACGTCTACATTTTCAGCGTCTTCGTCAGCGATTGAAACGTCGCCTAAGCTTTCAGCGTCAGCATCAGCGTCAGCATCTTCAGCTTCTGTTGTAGCTTCTACATCATCGCTTGCGTCAGCTTCCTCAGCAGCTTTCTTTGCTGCGTCAAGGTCTTCCTCAGAGCTCTTGTCTGCCAGAACCTGGATTGCTTTTGTTGAGAATGTCAGATAGTCATTCTGAACGTCAACAGCGCATGTAACTGCCAGCTGTCCGTCTTCTGTTAACTGCAGCTCAAGCTTAGAGTTATTACCTGCGGTAAGTTCTTTGATTTTGGATTCAAGTTCGTCAGTATCTAAGAGACTGTCACCAATGGCTTCTTCTTCCGGGTCTTTCAGCTTGTTTGCGAAATCCTCATCCATAGCAATCACATATTTCCCATCTTCAAAAGCCATTTCAAAGCCAGGGATATCTGTTGACTGGCCATATTCTGATGCAGCATAGATATCAAGTTTGCCATCTTTGATTGTAAGGAAGGAAGAATCCATTCCATAGTCATCAGCATTAAGGGCTTCACCGAATACTCTTAAACCTGATAATTTCCATACTCCATCAAAGTCTGCTTCTGCAGCGTCGTCTTTCATGACGATATCTTTTGCCGGCTCTTCTGCCTCTTCTTTGGAAGCATCTGCTGCGTCAGCATCTTCTTCTGTTTCAGCTTCAGCATCAACCTCTTCTGCTGTCTCATCAGCTGCCTCTTCGGTTGTTTCAGTTGTTGCCTCCTCTGTTTCTGCAGCTTCTGCAGCGAATACGTTTGCTGCTGGCATTACTGCTGTGCCAAACATAGATGCAGCCAGAACGACTGCGGCGATTTTATTTTTCATGATTTTTTTACCTCTTTTTTTATAATATTTTTTTGCCGATTTTCTATCAGCAATATTAATATGCTAAATAATTTAAAAAAAAGAAAAAAAATGAGATATTTTTTTGTATTTTTTTAAGTACATGCGAAACTGCGAGCATATATTGATTTTTAGCCAATATTTGTCCTGAAGCAAAAAAGCCGCCCGCAAATATTTGCAGGCAGCAGAGGAAAACTAGTCAACAGACACATACTGACAGCTGTATGGCTTGATATCGTCAAGCTTAACCTTCATCGACTCTATATCCGACGCTTCACGGTTAATCATAATATTATCAATAATAATTGATTTTTTCTTGATTTTTTTAATCCTACCGATATACTTATCACCGGTTTTTCCCATCTCGAAGGCGATATCCTCATCTTCGTAAAAAACTTTGTCATTATCAGTGTGTAATGTTTTTTCGATTTTAACTTTTACTTCCATAATTTTTGCTTCCTTTCTTATTTGTATATTTGTTTATTACATTTTTAATATGTCGAATTTCGATGCGACCAAAAAAAGCAGCCGGCTGAAAGCCGGCTGCAAATAAATCAGTCATCATCTTTATATCTGCCAAGAATTTCAAGAAGCTCAAGAAACAGGTTAATAATATTCAGATAGATATCAAGAGCGCTGTCTATCGCGTTATCCAGTGTTAACGGATATCGCTGCGAACGCCATACATCATAAGCGATATATAAACTGAAGATTACGGCGCCAATCCATGCAGCAGCAATGCTGTACATTCCAAAAATCAGCATCACCAATCGGGCAAGAATCAGTCCGATTAATGAAGCAAACAAAATGCCTCCTAACTTACTGCAAAATTGTGGGCATATGATTGCAAAAAGCGTCATCGCCGCAGTAATGCATAACGTAATCATAAACGCTTCTACTACTATTTCGGAATCCAGTCCTCCATATGTTTCAATAGCGATAGAAATAGACATACCGCAGGGCAACACAACTAAGTTGTAGCCAATGAAGCTGATAACCGGATTATGCGAAAGGCCTGACATAAGGCATCCGATAATTGCACAGACCAGATACCCAATCAGAAAAGCTGTCGGATTTAACGCCTCTACTGCATCCGTAAAATACTTACAGATGATAAAGTTAGCTGCAATGCCATACAGCAGCAGGCCACACAATGCCGCATTGTATCCACGCCTTGTCATCGTCATACCGTCATAAGACTGTAGCCTTCGTTCTTTTCTTTCTTTACTTAGACTCATCATTTTAATGCACCTCTCTTTTTTTTGTATATTTTTACATATACAATATGCAAAATACTGCGGCCAGCAGAACGCGCATACCTCAGCTTCTTATACAAGCACCCTTCCGCCAATGGCTTCAGCAAACAATACTATTCAGTGCTAATCCTTCTCTATTCCTTGCTCTCTTTATCGTCTTCTTCATCCCCAAATATCATCTTATACACCATATCCCAATACTCTCTCTCATGTCCAGATGCGAAATCACGCATCATATCCACATACATCTTCCATTCATCTGAAGCTGTTTTTAAATACTCTTTTACTTCTTCCGGATACAGAATCAATACAGCCCGGTGTTCAAGCAACAGCATTTCTTCTGCTGTCCTTACTCCTTCGTTTTTCGCAACAAACTCCGCCCAGTCAGCGTCTGTATAATCTTTAAAGCCAAGACTTTTCAGCCGGGTTTTTCTATACCTCAGCCTTGCAAATTCCCTTCCGTCATCTGTAATATTAAGCACTATCTCATGGCCAATCTTTCCGGTCTTAATTAAACCATATTCCTGCAACTCATCGACAATATCAAGTATCTCTTCTGCCTTAATTAGGCCAAACTTGCCGGATTCAGGAATACTGTTTATCTTTTTATCTTTCTGCCGTAAATCTCTAGCCACGGTTTTTGCTGTTATTTTTCCATCATTTTTTCTGATTAATTTTAAGACATATAACGCAAGCAGATTTCCATAAAGCGGGATGCCGTACAGCCGCTCTGTCTCATCAGCCTTGTGCTTCTTCACCTCAGCGGCATGACCGTCAATAGCCGCCTGCGCCCATTGTATGACTTTGCTTGCTCTGATGTCTGCTTCTTTAAATACCTCTTCATGTGTGTCAATTCCATCATCAAACACGAGCTTTGCGTCAAGAGTCCTTGCCATCGCATCAAGCTGAAATGTAAGATATGGAGAATAGCTTACAGATTCGTTTTTATTCAGTTCTTCGGCAACACGCATACACGCCTTCAGGTCATTCTTGTGAGCATTCGCAAAAGTAACAGCATTCTCAAATGATGCAGCCTTTTTCATAAGAATTACGCTGCCATCAGGGCTTACCGTAAACATAACATCGTAAATGTAAAATCTGACCATACCGCTTGCCGGGAGTATCATTGGTTTCTGCAGCTCTACAGGTTTTAATATGTATCCGTTTTTCTGTATATGTCTTACAAACTTGAAAAACTCAGCATGCGGCATCAGTGAAATCAATGCCGTGTCAATCGCCAAAGCTTGGTTATTTTTAATATAATTCAGCACGCTCGCACGCAGATTATATTCAACATCTTTATTAAGCCTGATTTCAAAGGCGTCACTTTGTGTAACCCTCTCAATTCTCTCCCTGACCATATCATCAGACCAGTTCTGCGGGGGAATTTGTTTCGGCATTATTTCCCCTATTTTTTTATCCATTTTTGGCTGTACGACAATACGCATTCTGACTGAACCGAGGCTGTCTTCAAATACCGGAAAAATATCAAACTTCATTTCGCCACAGTTTACCTTTTCAGCCTCTTCGTCTATTACTTTCACCCATCTCATGCGTTTCTCTCTGTCCTGCACTGTCTCAAAAATGCTTCGGTCAATCTCTTCCTTCCCCTGCTCTGCAATTTGCGCCATCTTTTCTCTTTGTTTTTCAACTTGTTTTTCATGTGCTGCTTTCTTTTTTGCATCCTTTTTTGCCAGTTTTTTTAAGTTTTTGTTTCGCAGGCTTGTTTTTATTTTCTTTGGCCGCGGCGGCATTGCAAGACGGCATCCTTTCGTTACATAGAACACCGGCTGGTCTTCAAACATACAGACAAGATTCCCGGCCGAACTGCGAATATAATCACATTTATCCAGGTCAACGTCAAGTTTTTTGCCGCTTTTTTTAATAAGATTCAGCATCATTTCTTTTTCCAGCCATGTAGCCGGTCGTGATTTTGGCATAAATATCAACCTCCTTTTACTTAATATGCGGGAAAAACAACAAATAAGTTTTTTATTGCGAAAAAAATAAGAAAAGCGAGCCGAAGGCTCGCTTTTCTTATTCAACCACATCCACAACACCATACGAATTAGGAATCTCTTTCACAATCTCAGCTTCATCATCTCTTCTCACATCATACACCGGGCCGTATTTATCAAACTTTGTCAATTGATACTTGTGCACGCCATCCGTACATGGCGATACAATTACAAATTCTTTTAGTTCTTCATTCTCTGTCAGCTCGTTTCTTGCATACATTGATGCTGTCGTATTTCTTACAAGCTTACACAATACAGCTTTGCGTTTTTGTAATATTTCAAACCACTCTTTCGCTTTCTCGTCATCCTCAAATAATGTCTTTCCTGAAATATACGGCAGCTTTGGAACCTGCGGCAAATTGGTCATTGCTTTTGCCTCCTTTTTTATGGATTCTTGTGGATATTTTTACTATATATCAGTGTAGCAAAACTGGCAAATTTTTTGCGGATTTTTGCGGGCTAAAATAACCCAATCATCGATGGACAGGAGACCGCGGCCAACCTATGATAGCTCCCAGGCTTTGCCGGACTCGGTACCAAGCCTCGCAGAAGCTGACAAATGAAGTCGGAAGACTGAGCACAGAGAATAAATATAACGACTCCGGCTTCCGACCGGGGAGCTATCACCGAATTATTATCAATCAATGACGTAGCTATGTCTCTTTGCAAGCATTTCATTTTTTTTCAGCGCAGGATACCCCATCCGACGAAGAAACAATAT
>UMEP01015399.1_pt1 | contig 31077 bp, 22 predicted proteins | sample 1964771 | NCBI WGS metagenome assembly UMEP01 (sample SAMEA4836022, study PRJEB28245) | human gut metagenome | biome: gut microbiome; material: fecal sample | place: Denmark | collected 2008 | reverse complement strand
TTTTTGTTAAAACGGTGTAAAGTATTTCTGTATTAAGTCAGGCCGTTTTGCATGCGGCGTTAACCTGAATTTCACCTGAATTTCGGCTGCCTGATGTTAAACAATCTGTCTTTTATTTCTGATAATCAGATTTTTGCATTATCTTTGCATATTATTTAGTTCACTGGCAGTAAAGTTAACGGATGACGGGCTGGTATGCAGGGGTATTGAGAACCGTTCCTGCTTGTTTATGTGTATAAGTCCGTTTGTCTGAAAACATAACCAGGCTGCTGATAATATAAATTTACTGAAATGGTTGAACCTCTTTTGGGCAAGTCGCTTGCCGAGTTGAAGGAAGTGGCTAAGTCGCTGGGCATGCCTGCTTTTGCCGGCGGGCAGATGGCCAAGTGGCTTTATGTGAAGCATGTTATGGACATAGACGGCATGACCGACATTTCTAAGGGCAACCGCGAGCTGTTGAAAGAGCGTTACGCAATAGGGTGCATGCCCCCTGCCGAGAGCCAACGGTCTGTAGACGGGACTGTGAAGTACCTGTTCCCTACGTCGTCGGGCAAGTTCGTTGAGACGGTCTACATTCCCGACAACGACCGCGCCACGCTTTGCGTGTCGTCGCAGGTGGGGTGCAAGATGAACTGCCTGTTCTGCCAGACCGGTAAGCAGGGATTCGAGGGCAACCTGACAACGGCAGACATACTCAACCAGATATACTCGCTGCCCGAGCGCGATAAGCTGACTAACATCGTGTTCATGGGCCAGGGCGAGCCTATGGACAATCTTGACAATGTTCTAAGGGCTACCGAGGCACTCACAGCCGCCTGGGGTTACGCATGGAGCCCCAAGCGCATAACTGTAAGCAGCGTAGGCATAAAGAACAAGCTGAAGCGTTTTATCGAGGAAAGCGAGTGCCATGTAGCCATAAGCCTGCATTCGCCCATACATGAGCAGCGCGCGATGCTGATGCCGGCGGAGAAAGCCATGCCCATTGCAGACGTTGTCGAGATGCTCCGCAATTATGACTTCAGCCACCAACGCCGCCTGTCGTTCGAGTATATAGTCTTCGGCGGAGTGAACGACTCGCCGATGCACGCGCGTGAGATAATCAAGCTGCTGAAGGGACTCGACTGCCGCATAAACCTTATTCGGTTTCACCAGATACCGGGTGTTGACCTGCATGGAGCCGACGACTCACGCATGGAAGCATTCCGCGACTATCTGACAGGACATGGCGTGTTTACTACGATTAGGGCCAGCCGCGGGCAAGACATTTATGCAGCTTGCGGACTGTTGAGCACGGCAAGGAAGGATGCCGCCGGCGAGTGATGAGGCACGTGCTGGTCTGGCTTGCGCTCGTCGCCGTTGTGACTTTGTCATGCGAGGGGCAGGGCTCGTTGCTGCCAAGCAGCGGCGGACGGCCTTACGAGGTCCTTCTGCTTGCTGCGTCGGGTGATGGCCGTGGTGTCGTAGCCGTGGACAGCATACTGTCGCAAGACGTGTCAGGACTGCCGCAGAAAGAGCCGATGTTTGATGTCTCTGTTACTGACAGCGTACGTTTCAACCAAATTGCCAGACTGGCGCGTAGCATTGTCATAGTAAACGTTAATCCGCGCTTGTTTACGCGGACGATGATCAGATATGAAAGGAACGTGTGGGCCAAGCCACAGATAGTGGTTTATCTTAACGCCGCGTCAGATTCAGCCCTTGTGGCTGACATGCCGCGCATGGGTAAACATTTGACCGAACTGCTCGTACGTTCTGAAATAAGCGGCGGAATAGCGCGTATAGGCCTTAACGCCAAGGCTTCGGGCGTGGTCGGTGAAATGTTCGGCTATGACATAAAGATACCTGCCGGCATGAAGTCGGGCAAGCGTGGGCGCGGTTTCGTCTGGTTTTCTGACAATGCGCCGGATGGTATGAGTAACATCTGCATTTATTCATACGCCGGCGACAGCCTCGACCCTGTCAGGACTTTGCATGTGCGCGACAGCGTCATGAAGGTTAACATTCCCGGCGAACGTGCCGGAATGTATATGCAGACGGACATTGAAACCGTATCGAGCGGCATGGTTGCCGTGAAAGGGCGCCGCATGATGGTCTGCCGCGGACTCTGGTCGATGAAGGGCGACGCCATGGGCGGTCCGTTTGTGTCGCACTCGGTTGTCGATTCGGCCAGCCGCAGGATTGTAGTGGCAGAGGCGTTCGTATATGCGCCAGGCATGAAGAAACGCAACCTGTTAAGGCAGGTGGAGGCGGCACTGTACACAATGAAGAAAGTAAAGAAGTAGAATGATGGTGGAGGACGGCATGGCCCTCTCACGGCCTTGCAGGGCACTAGCCTTTAGATGCTCCGCCACATTAAATTAATAATATAAAGATATGGAAAACAGGAAAATACGCGTTGCCATAACGCACGGTGACACAAATGGCATAGGATATGAGGTTATTTTCAAGACTTTCTCAGAACCGGCTATGCTTGAGCTGTGCACCCCGATAATCTACGGTTCGCCGAAGGTGGCAGCTTATCATCGTAATGCGCTCGGTATTCAGGCAAACTTTACTATTATCAATTCGGCTGATGATGCACATAGCGGCAAGCTTAACCTTCTGCCTACGTTTGACGAGGAGGTCAAGGTTGAACTCGGCAGTCCGTCGAAGGAGGCCGGCATGGCGTCGTTCAAGGCTCTTGAGCGTGCGGTTGAGGATTATAAGAGTGGACTTCTGGACGTGCTCGTCACCGCTCCTATAAACAAGAACAACATACAGGGCGACGGTTTCAACTTCTGCGGGCATACGGAGTATCTTGAAGAGCGTGTCGGTGGAGGCAAGTCGTTGATGATTCTACTAAACGATATCATGCGTGTCGCGCTGGTGACTACGCATCTGCCCATTGCAGATGTGGCCAAGACGGTAACGAAAGAACTTATCGTCGAGAAGGCAACCATCTTCAACATGTCATTGAAGCGCGATTTCCGCATATCCAATCCGCGTATAGCCGTACTTGCTCTTAATCCTCATGCCGGTGACGGCGGCCTGCTTGGGACTGAAGAAAATAATATCATAATACCTGCCATCAAGGAACTCTCAGACAACGGTGTTTATGCCTTTGGCCCGTATGCAGCCGACGGTTTCTTCGCACACGGCGGTTACGAGTCGTTCGACGGTGTGTTGGCAATGTATCACGACCAGGGCCTGGCGCCGTTCAAGGCTCTTGACAGGGGCGACGGGGTCAATTTTACGGCAGGCCTGCCTATTGTCCGCACTTCTCCAGACCATGGTACGGCTTATGAAATAGCTGGTAAAAACGTTGCCGACGAAAGCTCTTTGCGTCATGCAGTCTACGTAGCTATTGATGTATTCCGCAATAGGGCTGAGTATGACGAGCCGCTTGCCAATCCGTTGGAGAAATTGTATCACGAGAAGCGCGACGACAGCGAGAAGGTAAGGTTCAACATACCCAAGGCTAAGGAGAATAAGGAATAATCTTAATAATACATGTTTGGATTAAGAATTAAGGAAACCGTTAGCATGTGCAGTCTTGTCCGTGTGGATGTTTTTCTTGATTCTTAATTCTTTACAGAGTAAACAGTCGTAGTAGTGAAGAAGAAATATCAGAACCTGTTCTTCTTGTTCGGCATTGTCATGCTGGCCGTTATGTTGACACAGCTTGACTATCGGCAGGTTTGGGACGGATTAAAGAGTGCCGGATATTGGTTTTTTGCCGTTGTTGCCTTGTGGGCTTTTCTGTATATGTTCAATACGGCCACGTGGTATATCATCATTAAAAGTGGTTCTAATGAACCAACAAAAATTAATTTTTTCTGGCTTTACAAGATTACCGTATCCGGTTTTGCGTTGAATTATACGACTCCTTGCGGGCTTATGGGTGGCGAGCCGTACCGTGTTATGTCGTTGTCGCCAAAGATTGGGCCGGAGCGGGCATCGTCTTCGGTAATCCTTTATGCCATGACCCATATCTTCAGCCACTTCCTTTTTTGGATATTGTCGATTCTGATATATTTGCTTACCGAGCCTTTGAATTTCTTTATGGGCATCATTCTCACGTCGGCAGGAGCATTCTGCCTTTTAGGTGTATGGTTTTTCATCAAAGGTTACCGCAAAGGCATGGCTGTAAGACTTATGAATCTGCTCAAGCATATTCCAGGGGCGAAGAAGTGGGCAAGGGGCTTCGTCGAGCGGCATAAAGAACAACTTGACACTATCGACAGCCAGATTGCAGCCCTGCACAACCAGAACCGCAAGTCGTTTGTTTCAGCAGTGTTGCTCGAGTTGGCGTGCCGTTTCTGTTCGGCTTTTGAGATAATGTTCATACTTTTGGTGCTGACAGCCGATGTAAGTTTCGCCCAGTGTGTCTTAATATTTGCTTTCACCAGCCTGTTTGCCAACCTGCTGTTTTTCATTCCATTGCAGTTGGGAGGCCGTGAGGGAGGTTTTATTATGTCAACTGCGGGGTTGGCCCTGTCGGCAAGTGCAGGTATCTTTGTCGCTTTGATAGTCCGCATAAGGGAACTTATCTGGACTGCGATAGGCCTGTTACTGATAAATCTGGAAAAGAAGAATAAATGAATCGTTCTACTTGTTTTGTGTTCGACGATATGGAAATAATAAGAAGGATGCTCCCAAATCAGGGAGCATCCTTCTTATTTTATGCTTATTAAATTCAGTTCTTATTATTCTACAACAATAGGCTTGTACTTAGGTACGAGGGCCTTCATGATAACCCATGCCAGCAAATAGGCAACAGCACAGATGCAGAAGATTATCATATAGCCTGCCGGCTTGCCTTCAAAACCGAGGAATGTAAATGCTGTACCTGCGTTTTCAGCGTATGTGAAGAGTTCACCTGCGCCGAGGTTGATGAGCAGTGAGCCTATACCTCCGGCCATGGCACCGATACCAGTGATAGTTGCGATTGTTGATTTCGGGAACATGTCGCCGATGGTTGAGAACAAGTTTGCTGACCAAGCCTGGTGTCCTGCGCCGGCAAGACCTATTATTATTGCCGGGAACCATACAGAGCTGTTTCCTAACGGCTGGGCAAACAATGCGAACAATGGGAAGAATGCGAAGATAAGCATTGCGAGCATACGACCTGCATACGGGCCCATGCCTTTCTTCTCTACAAAGAGTTTGGGCAGGTAACCGCCGTAGATTGACAGCACTGTAACAATGAGGTAAAGCACGAAGATAAGCGCCATGCCCATGGTTGATGATGACTCGTAACCGAACTGGTCTGAGAAATAAGCCGGAGCCCAGAACAGATAGAACCACCAAACACCGTCTGTGAAGAATTTACCTACAACGAACGACCATGTCTGCTTGTATTTGAAGCACTGTATAAAAGGAATTGTCTTTTCTTCTTTTGCAGCTTCTGCAGGCTTGTTTTCTTCTTCCTCGTCCTGGTTGATGTAGATAAGCTCTGCATTGTTCACGTGTTTTGAGTTTTCTGGCTTTTCATAAAGGTGAGCCCAGAAGAACATCCATACGAAACCAATGGCACCGATGATGATGAAAGCCATCTCCCAACCGAAATGCTTTGCGAGGATAGGAATGGTCAACGGAGCTGCCAAAGCGCCGACAGATGCGCCTGAATTGAAGATTGACGTGGCGAAGGCACGGTCTTTTTTCGGGAAGTATTCAGCAGTAACCTTTATGGCTGCAGGGAAGTTCCCGGCTTCACCCAATGCCAGGATTGCACGGCATACGAGGAACAACCACACGCTAAGCGTAGCGATTGCGACAGCCATTGCGCTTCCAGCCTCAACTGCACGGAGGGCGGCGACAGAGTCGAGTCCTTCGATTTCCATTGTAACCCAGCCGCAACCGGCATGCAAACATGCGCCCAACGACCAGATGAAGATGGCCCAAAGATAACCTTTCTTTATGCCCATCCAGTCGACGAATTTACCTGCGAACAAGCAAGCTACCGCATAAAACACAGAGAAGAAACCGGTAATCATGCCGTAATGGGCATCATTCCAGTGGAACTCAGGTGCAATAAAGTCTTTCCACGTAAGCGAGAGAACCTGCCTGTCAAGGTAGTTCACCGTCGTAGCGCAGAAAAGCAACGCACAAATGACCCAACGGAAGTTGGTCATTTTAGTAGTTTGAATCGGATTCATTATTTGATAATTTGATTAATAGTATCTGTTTAAAAGTAAGTTTGCGCAAAGTTACTGTTTTTTCATTAAAAAAAACATACAAGCTCGTTAAAATAGCTTAATAACAAGATTGGAGCCAAGAAACGTATTTATTGTTTCTTGGCTCCTTTATCAGTTAGTCTTGGAAGTAGACCCGTTTTACACGGTTGCTGATGCTTGTCAGCACCTCGTAAGGTATTGTGCCCATTACGTCTGAAAGCACTGTGACGGGCAAATCGTCGCCGAATATTTCCACGGTGTCGCCTTCTTTGCAGTCTATGTCTGTTAGGTCGATCATTGCCACGTCCATGCAGATGTTGCCTACGTAAGGAGCCTTTTTGCCGTTTACCAGGCAATAGCAGCGGCCGCAGCCCAGCAAGCGGTTCAAGCCGTCGGCATATCCGATGGGTATTGCGCCAATCAGGCTGTCGCGTGTCAATTTGCCTTTCCTGCTGTAACCTACGGTTTCTTCTTTAGGCACGGCGTGTATCTGCAGTATGGTGGTCTTCAGTGTGCAAACGTTGTTTATCACTGAGTTGTCGCGGCTGTCTATTCCGTACAGTCCCAGTCCAAGGCGGCACATGTCGAGCTGGCGTTCGGGGAAGTGTTCGATGCCGGCAGAATTGTCCATGTGGCGTATTATCTTGTGGCTGAATGCCGATTGTAGCTTTTCGCTGCCCTTCTTGAACAGGGCAAACTGCCGTTCGGAGAAGTTGTCGAAGTCGTCGCTGTCGGAGCCGACGAAGTGTGAGAATACCGAACGCGGTATTATTGCGTTCTGCTGTTTCAGCCGTTTTATCAGCTCGTCCATGTCTGTTTGTGGATTGAATCCGAGGCGGTGCATGCCTGTGTCGAGCTTAATGTGTACGGGGTAGCCCGTTATGCCTTCCTTGCGTGCAGCCTTGACGAGGGCGTCGAGCAGGCGGAAGCTGTAGACTTCGGGTTCAAGGTCGTAGTCGAACATTGTCTTGAAAGCCGTCATTTCAGGGTTCATTATCATAATGTTCGACGTTATGCCGTTCTTCCTTAGCGTCACTCCCTCGTCTGCCACGGCTACTGCCAGGTAGTCAACGCGGTGGTCTTGCAATGTCTTTGCCACTTCTACGGCACCTGCTCCGTATGCGTCGGCCTTCACCATGCACACTATCTTCGTCGTCGGCTTCATGAACGAGCGGTAGTAATTGAGGTTCTTCACCACTGCACTGAGGTTAACCTCAAGTATTGTTTCGTGTACCTTCTGCTCTAAAAGCTCTGTCAGACGGTCGAAACTGAACTTGCGTGCGCCTTTAAGCAGTATCACTTCGTCGTGCAATGATGTGAATACGCTGTTGGCTATGAACTCGTGGCAGTCGGCAAAGAAATATTTTTCGGGTATGTCTATTACATCCGCATGGGCGCTTATTTCAGGTCCTATGCCGATAAATTTCTGTACACCGCGCTTTTTAGCCAAGTCTGACACCTCTTTATATAATGCCTCTCCGCTTTTTCCGCTTTGGTAGATGTCGCTCAGTATCAGGGTGCGCTTGCGTCCGGCATGGTCGGGTCGACGGCTCATGAAGTCGAGCGCGATGTCGAGCGAGTTGACGTCAGAGTTGTACGAGTCGTTCACAAGCGTGCATCCGTGCTGTCCCTGCTTTACTTCGAGGCGCATGGCCACAGGCTCTACGTTTGCCATGCGTGCCGCAACCTGCTCGGTTGTCAGTCCGAGATAAAGGGCTATTGCAGCGCAGACGATGGAGTTTGATATTGACGCTTCGTCGATGAACGGTAGCGTATAGCAGCCTTCCACGCCGTCGAATACATAGTTGACAGTGGTCGACAGGTTCTCCTTCACGACAGATTTCACAAACATCCTGGCAGCATTGTCTTTCGTCGACCATGCTATCCGTTGGCCTTTATAGTCGAGCTTTTCGACGCAACTTCTTACAATCTCGTCGTCCCAGGGGTACACTATGGCCTGTGTGTCATGGAAAAGTATGAGCTTCTCCGTGCATTTCTCTTCCAGGGATGCGAAGTTTTCCTGGTGTGCAGTGCCGAGGTTTGTCAGCACGCCTACCGTGGGCTGTATGATGTCGCGTAGCGCAGGCATTTCGTCTTTCTGGCTGATGCCGGCCTCGAACACTCCGACCTGGCTGTGTTCGTCCAACAGCCAGACAGAAAGCGGCACGCCTATCTGCGAGTTGTAGCTGCGCGGGCTGCGTGTCACTATCATCGACGGTGAGAGCAACTGGTACAGCCATTCCTTTACAACGGTCTTGCCGTTGCTGCCTGTTATGCCGACAATGGGTATGTCGAATTCGTCGCGGTGGCGTTCGGCAAGGCGTTGCAGTGCCTTCACGGAGTGTGGCACCTTCAGGAAGTTAGCGTCTGCGTATGCCGTGTCGTACTCGCCGGGGAGTTGTTCGACAACGAAGTTTCTTACTCCCCTGCGGTACAGGTCGGCGATGTATTTGTGACCGTCGTTGCGTTCGGAGCGTATCGCGAAAAACAATGTTTCTTCGGGGAAGCACACGCTGCGGCTGTCTGTCAGCAGCCAGCGTATGTTACCTTCGGCCGTGCCGTAGCGGCGCGCGCCTATCAGTGTGGTGACTTTTTCAATAGTGTAGGACATATAAAACCAACTATTTAAAGCAGTTAGGTATTGTCAAGGTGAAGCAAGGCCGTGCCTTGCTGCTCAAAATTCTTACCTTAAATTACTTTTCCAACTTTTCTAAAGTACAAAGTTCGGATATTTTTTTGAAAACTCCTTAACTTTTAACATTGTTTTATTCATAAATTCACGATGTTCGGCAGACTCTGGATGGAACGGCTTATGCCCCAGCGCCTCCTTCAGCGGCCGCCATTCCTCGACGAATCGTTTAGCCTCGTCGGAGAAATAAGCTTCTGAGAAGACTTCCCAAATGTATTCCACAGCCTGTGCCGAAGGGTGCAGCATGTCGGGAGCGTAAAAGCGGTAGTCGCGCAGTTCGTCGTTGACAATCTCGTATGCAGGGAAATAACTCGCCGTTCCGGGGCGTTCTTTTACCAGCTTGTCGGCGGCAAGCAGCAGCACCGCCTTAGACAGGGCGCTGCCGTGGTAGCCGTATTTGGCGTAGCGTATCGGGCTTACCGTCACTATTACCTTCACGTCACGGCGCCTTGCTGCGAGTATGTCGACGGCTTCGAGCAGGTAGCCGAAGCACTCGTCGACCGAAAGTTCGCGTTCGGTGAACAACCGTTGCGGGCGTTTGGCGCAGTTGTCTACGATTTCGCCCGTCTCGTTCAGTATGTACACATGGTTGGTGCCTAATGTGAACAAGGCCGTGCGCGGAGCTTCGCCGCACCGTCTTACCGTGTGCAGAATGCTCGCCGGATTGTACATCACGCCGTACGGGTTGACCGTTGCCCTGAATTTTTCTTCCTTGAACCTTTTGCCTATGTTGTCGGCGAAGCACGAGCCTACGAACAGCATTTCCTCGCAAGGCCCTATCTTAAAGTCCGGTGTGTCAATTGTTACTTTCGTTCTGAACTGCATTTCGTTACCGTTAAGTGTTTTCTGTATTGCAAATATACGTACTTTTGGTAAGAAACAGGCAGTGCGGCAGTGTTAATTCATAAAACAATCATTAACCTACCGGCAGGCTCGGGCATGATAGTGCTGGGATAATCTGCCGGCTAAACAGACTTCTTCATACAACCATTGGCCTGTTGTGGCAAATGGGAGTACCGACTGCCGGACATGCCTGCCGGCGGAATGTGTGTGCCGTGCCACCATAAAATTTATGCTTAATGTAACAGCTTGTATCCCAACAACTTGCAGACGTCTGCACACCGTGCTTGTAAAAGGTGGCTTTTTGCATTGCAAAAGGCCACCTTTTGCGTCCTGATATGTAACCTTTTACAGCCTGAAAGGCCACCTCTTGGTTCTGCATCCGTTTCAGCTTGTTTTCTTACATCTTTTCAGGTATTGGTTTGGTGTGTATTCTTCTGCATTCAGACCATGCCGCAGGCGGCTGTTTTAACAAATAGCCTGATGTCCGGCCACGTTTCTCACTTCTTTATTCTTAATTTTCAAATAAAACGATTAACTTTGCACGTACTATGAAAGAATATATCGTTTCGGCGCGAAAGTACCGCCCGATGTCGTTTGATACGGTAGTAGGGCAGGAGGCCTTGACCACCACGCTGAAGAACGCCGTCAAGAGCGGCAAGCTGGCTCATGCTTACCTGTTCTGCGGACCGCGCGGAGTCGGCAAGACAACCTGTGCGCGTATTTTCGCAAAAGCCATCAACTGCCAGCATCCTACGGAGGCTGGCGAGGCCTGCAACGAGTGCGAGAGTTGCAAGGCATTCAACGAAGGACGCTCTTACAACATATTCGAGCTTGACGCCGCCAGCAACAACTCGGTCGAGAACATCAAGGCGCTTATGGAGCAGACGCGCATACCGCCGCAGGTCGGCAAGTACAAGGTGTTCATCATCGACGAAGTGCACATGCTGTCGACGGCTGCGTTCAACGCATTCCTGAAAACGCTTGAGGAGCCGCCTTCGCATGTTGTCTTCATACTTGCCACGACAGAGAAGCACAAGATTCTGCCGACCATAATATCGCGTTGCCAGATTTACGATTTCGAGCGCATGACCGTGCCCAACATAGTTAAGCAGCTGAAGATGGTTGCTGAAAAGGAAGGCATAACTTACGAGGAGGAGGCGCTCAACGTAATAGCCGAGAAGGCTGACGGAGGTATGCGCGACGCCTTGTCCGTGTTTGACCAGGCAGCCAGCTTCTGCCAGGGCGACATCACGTACCAGAAGGTCATAGAAGACCTGAACGTGCTTGACGCCGACAACTATTTCAACATCATCGACCTTTGTCTGGCAAACAAGTCGGCAGACGTGATGGTGCTGCTTAACAATATAATAAACAAGGGCTTCGACGGCTCCCACCTTATAAGCGGGCTTGCCGTACACGTAAGGAACGTGCTCATGGCTAAGGACGAGCAGACCCTGCCTTTGCTCCAGACCAGTGAGCGCCAGGCGGCGCGTTACAAGGAGCAGGCAAGCCGTTGTCCGGCAAACTTCCTTTACAAGGCATTGAAGATAATGAACGACTGCGACATAAACTACCGCCAGAGCGGCAACAAGCGTCTGCTGGTGGAGCTTACGCTGATAGAAATATCGCAGATAACGCAGCCGGACGACGAAGGGGCGGCGTCGGGGCGCGGCCCTAAGAGACTGAAATCCCTGTTCAAAAGATTAAGGAGTTCTCAGCCGAAGAAGGAGGCTATGCAGGTGGCCGAGGCTGAGACCCGTATTGGCGTTGGCAAGGCGGTGCCGGTTAACACCGTTGATAGTAATATTGACGGGGCAAACGCCGGTGCCGGTGTCGGCGCATCTGTGGACGAACCGCATCCGTCCGAGGCGAAGCCTGTTGGCCTTAAAGGGCTGAAACTCGGTAAAATAGGTAAGACTTTTGAAAACCTGAAGCGTAAAAGCGAGGACCGTAATGATATCGGAATAACGGTTGACGAAGTAAAGGATACGGGCGACCGGAATGAGTTTACCGAAGAACAGCTGATGACGCAGTGGTTAGCCATGTGCAACCGCATGCCGCAGCAGATGACGGGCATTGCCTCAAGGCTGAAGAACATCGTTCCTTCAATAACCGAATTTCCCCATGTCGAGGTGGTTGTCGACAACCAGATACTCTTCGACGACATTGTTAAGATAAAGGGACGCATACGCAATACACTTGTACAGGCATTGAGAAACAGCGCCCTCAGTCTTGACGTCCGTCTGGCGCAGCCTGGAGAGGTAAAGCGCATTCTTACGAACCGCGAACGCTTTGACGAGTTGAAGGCTAACAACAAGGCGTTCGAGAAATTGAGCGAAATGCTCGGACTAGAGCTCAATTGACGGACAACCATTTTTAACAGTATTAATTTTTTTTGTTCGTTATTAAGATTTAATTTTGCGTCTTGTTCCGCAAAGGCGGGACATTTTAACCTAATTAAATCTTATGTACAAAACAGTTTTCAACAAGCGCGAGATTTTCAAGTTCAGGCACTTCAGCCGCAAGAACTACGCCTTGTTCACCTGTGTAGGCCGCGAGGTTCTCGTGTGCACGCTTAGCGTAGCCACGCTGACCTATGCCAAGGCCGACGGCGTAAGCGTACGCACCGACATGGTGGGTACGGGCATGGCCGACACGGTGCGCACGGTTGTGCTTGACGGGGTTGACGTGACAGCCTCGCGCGCGCCCCTGGCCGGTGGCCGGGTGCCGAGAATTGTAACTGTGCTGGGACGCGACGACATTGCCGCTGCGCCTGCACAAAGTGTTAACGACTTGCTCAAATACGCAGTTGGCGTTGATGTGCGCCAGCGTGGCCCTATCGGCGCGCAGACCGACATCAGCATTCGTGGGGGCACGAGCGAGCATATAGCGATACTGCTCGACGGAATTAACATCTGCGACCCCCAGACGGGACACAACTCGTTTGACCTGCCAGTAACTCTCGACGACATTCAGCGCATTGAGGTCATAGAAGGACCTGCCGGCCGCATTTACGGTACGTCGGCGCTCGTCGGGGCGATAAACATCGTTACGCGCAAGACCGTGGACAACGGAGGCAGCGTAAGCGCGGAGGGCGGTTCGTTCGGGTACGCGGCGGCGGAAGCCGGAGCCGGACTCAAGACGGGCAAATGGAGCAACCACATTAGTGGCGGATACATGCGCAGCGACGGTTGCAACCGCAGCCAGGCAGGCAGTCTCAATGCTGACTATGAAGGGGTGAAGGCCTTTTACCACGGCAATTACACCGACGACGGGCACACTGTATCGTGGCATGCGGGCATGAGCTTGAAAGGATGGGGCAGCAATACGTTTTACAGCACGTTGTCAGACGAGCAGTATGAGCACTCTTCTAAATTTTTTACGGCCGTTCAGGCCACGACGAACGTAGGCAGGTTCCACTTCCGTCCGTCCGTTTACTGGAACCGTTATCAGGACAGATTCGAGTTTTACCGAGGCGATGCCGACCGTTCTCCGTTCAAATACCACCGTACCGATGTTATAGGATTGAATCTTAACAGCTGGTTCGACTGGACGTTAGGACGCACGGCTTTCGGTGCGGAGGCACGCAACGAGGACATTATATCCACAACCTTGGGCGAACCGCTCAACTCTCATGTACACATCAGCGGTACCGGCCGTGACTACACGTTGGGCCTTAACCGTACAAATCTCAGCCTTTATCTTGAACACAATGTCACGCTTGGCGGTCTTTCACTGTCGGCCGGTTTCACGGCGGTCAGGAATACGTGGAGCGAAATGCCGTTCAAGCTGTATCCCGGATTTGACGCTAGTTACTCGATTACAGGCAGTCTGAAGGCGTATGCCTCGTTCAACACGTCCTTGCGTATGCCTTCGTTTACCGAGTTGTATTATTCGGTTGACGGTCACAAGGCCGACAAGCACCTGCGTCCGGAGGAGATGAGCGCGGTCGAGGTGGGTATGAAGTACGCCTCCGGCGGATTGAACGCTACGCTTTCTGTCTACCGTAACTGGGGCCGCAACATGATAGACTGGATTATGGACACTTCTTTGGGCGAAGATGCAGTGTGGACTTCGGTAAACCATACGAAGATAACTTCAACCGGTGTTGAAGCGTCTGTCGGACTTGATTTCTTCAGTCTGCTTCCAGCCCAGCGTGTGTTGCGTTCGCTGGATGTAGCTTACGCCTACATAGACCAGGACCAGCGCCGCGAGCCGGGTGTACAGTCGCTATACGCCCTTGAGTATCTTCGCCACAAGCTTGTCGCCGGGCTCGGACTGCGCTTGCTGCCGGGACTTGACCTTGACGTAAAATACCGTTATAAGTACCGCATGGGTTCATATACCGACACGCAGGGCGTCAACCGCGACTATAAGCCTTATTCGCTTGTGGACGCCCGGCTGACGTGGGCGAAACCGCGTTATAGCCTTTATGTTGAGGCCAACAACTTGTTTGATGCCGACTATGTTGACTACGGCAACGTGCCACAGCCTGGATTGTGGATTATTGCCGGAGCAAAATGGAAATTCAACTTTTGATTTGTTTTAAATAAACAAGCCGGCCCGAAGAAAGTCATTCTCACGACTGTTTTCGGGCCGGCTTATTTGTCTTTTATATTATTTCCCCGTCGGGCTTACACTTCCTTACCGTTCAAGAACGTTCTGCATATTATTGGTGATGTGTAGGCGTAGGGTATGTAGTCTATTGACGGTATCGGTTCCGTTATGAAGAAGTTTGCCGTTTTACCGATGGTTATCGAACCGTATTCGTTGCTCTGTCCCATGGCGTATGCGGCGTTGAGTGTAGCGGCATTGATAGCTTCAGCCGGCAGCAGACGCATCTTTATGCAGGCAAGCGAAACCACAAACTTCATGTCGCCAGACGGTGTCGACCCCGGGTTGTAGTCGCTTGCGACGGCCACACCGAGTCCGGCGTCAATCATCTTGCGTGCCGGTGCGTAAGGCATGTTGAGGAAGAACGACGTGCCCGGAAGTACGGTCGGCATGGTGTTGCTGTCTTTCAGGATGTCGAACTCTGTCTCAGGCATGTTCTCGAGGTGGTCGACCGAAAGCGCGCCATGCTTTACTGCGACGGGCAGACCGCCTGTTGCGGCAAGCTCGTCGACGTGTATTTTGGGCTTCATGCCATACTTTGCGGCAGCGTCAAGTATGCGGTCGGTATCTTCAGGGGTGAAGAACCCTTCGTCACAGAATACGTCGACATAATCTGCCAGCCCCTCACGGCCGGCTTCTGGTATCATTTCGTTTACCACCGTGTTAACGTATTCGTCATGGCTGAAGCTGCGTCCTACTGCATGCGCTCCAAGGAATGTAGACACGACGTGCATCGGTGTGTCCTCCTTGATTCTGCGGATAACGCGCAGCATCTTCATTTCGTCTGCCGTGTTAAGTCCGTATCCGCTCTTGATTTCAACACAACCTGTGCCTTTTTGCATTATCTCTTCTGCGCGGTGCATGGCCTGGCGGTACAGCTCGTCTTCGCTCAAGGTGTGAAGCAAGTCGGCCGAGTTGAGTATGCCGCCGCCTCGCCGGGCTATTTCGGCATAGCTCAGTCCCATGATTTTGTCGACAAACTCGCCCTCGCGGCTGCCGGCGTAGACTATGTGCGTATGCGGGTCGCACCATGAAGGCAATACCGTTCCTCCCTGTGCGTTGACTTCACAGTCTGCCGACAATCCTTCTGCCGGCATGTCGTCCATACTGCCGAAAGCCGATATTTTACCGTTTTCCACGAGAAGCCAGGCGTTGTCTATTTGGCCGAGGCTTTTCATCTCTTCGCCACGGAGACGAATCTTGCCGGCATTTTCTATGCCGGCAAGGATTCCTATGTTACTGACAAGCAGGCGCATTGTTTTCAAGGAAGTCAATAGAGTGTTTGATATGCGGGTACATTACTTCGTCGTTGACGATGAAGGGAACAGCCTCGCGGTAAGCCTTGTACACATTCTCGATGATTGGCGACGACTTGAGCGGGCGGCGGAATTCGAGTGCCTGGGCGGCGTTGAACAATTCGATTGCAAGCACACGCTCCGTGTTGAGTACTACCTTGTACAGTTTTATTGCTGCATTGGCACCCATGCTGACATGGTCTTCCTGTCCCTGGCTTGACGGTATGCTGTCTACTGAAGACGGAGTGCTGAGACTCTTGTTGAGGCTGACTACCGAAGCTGCGGTGTATTGTGTTATCATGAAACCGCTGTTTACTCCAGGATTTGCAACAAGGAAGCTTGGCAGTCCGCGTGTTCCGGAAACGAGTTTGTATATACGGCGCTCCGAAATGTTTGCAAGCTCGCATGCGGCGATGGCAAGGAAGTCCATAGGTTGTGCTATCGGCTCGCCGTGGAAGTTTCCAGCAGAGATTATGATGTCGTCGTCCGGGCATACGGTCGGGTTGTCGGTAGCAGAGTTTATTTCAGTGTCAATAACCGAATAAACGTAGTTCCATGTATCTTTGAATGTTCCGTGAACCTGTGGAATGCAGCGGAACGAGTACGGATCCTGGACGTAATCTTTCGGTTTTGATACGATTTCGCTGCCTTCAAGCAGTTTGCGCATGCGTGCGGCAGTTTCAATCTGGCCCTTATGTGGGCGAACCTGGTGCACGGCGTCGGTGAACGGCTCGACAAGTCCGCAATAAGCGTCAAGCGACATGGCTGAGATAGTGTCTGCCCAGTCGCCCAGTCGTTTGCTCTTCAGCAACGCCCATACAGCAAATGCACTCATGTTCTGCGTACCGTTAAGTAGTGCGAGTCCTTCCTTTGAAGCAAGGCGGATGGGTTCCCAACCGTTCAAGTTCAGTACTTCGGCTCCTGTCATGACCTTTCCCTGGTACTCAACGTCGCCAAGTCCTACTAGAGGCAGGCACAAGTGTGCCAACGGTACAAGGTCGCCAGACGCTCCGAGTGAGCCCTGCATGTAAACAACCGGATAAACGCCGTTGTTGAAGAAGTCGATAAGGCGTTCAACTGTTTCGAGCTGACAGCCTGAGTATCCGTAGCTGAGTGATTGTATCTTAAGCAGAAGCATTATCTTGACAATCTCGTTCGGCACGCGGTCGCCGGTGCCGCAGGCGTGTGACATCATCAGGTTTATTTGCAGTTGTGCCAGATGGTCTTTGCCTATTGACACGTTGCAAAGGGAGCCGAATCCCGTGGTTACGCCATAGATAGGAACTTTTGTTTCAGCTATTTTTTTGTCAAGATACTCGCGGCAGCGCACAATTCGGTTGCGGGCGTCGTCGCTCAATTCAAGCTTATAGCCGTTCTTTATTATTTCACCGATGCGTTCAATTGTAAGATGTTCGGCTGATATATGGTGAATCATATTATTTTATTTAATGGTTAAGAATAAAAATGTTTATTGAATATGCTGTTTACAGCAAAAGTTAAGAAGATATGCGACTTGAGTATTGCTTTCATGCGTAGCCAACCCATATTGTCATATCTTCTTAACTTCCGGTGCTTTTATTAATAGATTCCGTCTATCACGCTGTCGTCAACGAGGTTTGGCATTGTGACTTTCAGTTCCGGAGTGCGTTCCATTTCGCGTATGATGCTGTGCATTGAGCCTTCGTTACGTGCCCAGCTGCGTCGTGCTATGCCGTTGTTTACGTCCCAGAATAGCATTTCGCGTATGTGGCGTGCGCTGTCCTCGCTTCCGTCTATTACCATGCCGAAGCCTCCGTTGATTACTTCGCCCCAGCCGACTCCGCCTCCGTTGTGCAGTGATACCCATGTGGCGCCGCGGAACGAGTCACCTATTACGTTCTGTACCGCCATGTCGGCGCAGAACTGTGAGCCGTCGTATATGTTGCTTGTCTCACGGAACGGAGAGTCTGTGCCTGACACGTCGTGGTGGTCGCGGCCTAGTACTACCGGACGGCTTATCTCGCCGCTCTTGATAGCTTCGTTGAATGCAGCGGCTATCTTGGCGCGTCCCTCTGCGTCGGCGTAAAGTATGCGTGCCTGCGAACCTACTACGAGGTGGTTTGGTCCGGCTTCTTTTATCCAATGGATGTTGTCGTCCATCTGGCCTTGTATCTCTTCAGGAGCGGTCTTCTTTATTTCCTCGAGCACTTCGGCTGCTATGCGGTCGGTCGTCTCCAGGTCTTTCGGGTCGCCCGAAGTACATACCCAGCGGAACGGACCGAAGCCGTAGTCGAAGAACATCGGGCCCATGATGTCCTGTACGTATGACGGGTAACGGAACTTGCCGTCGGCACCCATGATGTCTGCTCCTGCGCGTTCAGACTGGAGCAGGAAGGCGTTGCCGTAGTCGAAGAAGTACATTCCGCGTTCGGTCAGCTTGTTGATAGCTGCCACCTGGCGGCGCAACGATGCCTGTACGCGCTCGCGGAACTCGGCGGGATTCTCGGCCATCATCTTCTTTGATTCCTCGAGCGACATGCCTACTGGATAGTATCCGCCCGCCCACGGGTTGTGCAGAGATGTCTGGTCGCTGCCCAAGTCAACCTTTATGCCTTCGTCGGCGAGGCGTTCCCAAAGGTCGACAACGTTGCCCACGTAAGCCATTGACACGGTCTTTTTCTCTTCAACCGCCTTGCGCACTGACGGTATCAGTTCGTCAAGGTTGGTGTGAAGCTCGTCAACCCAGCCTTGGTCGTAACGCTTCTGTGCAGCCAGCGGATTGATTTCAGCAACCACGCTTACCACTCCGGCTATGTTGCCTGCCTTAGGCTGTGCGCCCGACATGCCGCCGAGGCCTGATGATACGAACAGCATTCCGTGTATGTCGTTGCGCTCCTTTTCCTTCTTCAGCTGCATGCGTGCGGCGTTGAGCACGGTTATCGTTGTGCCGTGAACGATGCCCTGCGGGCCTATGTACATGTATGAGCCTGCGGTCATCTGTCCGTACTGGCTCACTCCGAGTGCGTTCATGCGCTCCCAGTCGTCAGGCTTTGAGTAGTTGGGTATCACCATACCGTTTGTTACTACTACTCTCGGCGCGTTCTTGTGCGACGGGAAGAGTCCGAGCGGATGGCCGGAATACATCACGAGCGTCTGCTCGTCGGTCATTTCGCTCAGGTATTTCATAGCCAGGCGGTACTGTGCCCAGTTCTGGAATATGGCTCCGTTGCCTCCGTAGATTATAAGTTCGTGCGGATGCTGTGCCACGGCCGGGTTCAGGTTGTTCTGAATCATCAGCATGATGGCGGCAGCCTGGAGCGACTTGTGCGGATATTCGTCAATCGGACGGGCGTACATCTCGTAGCGTGGACGGAAGCGGTACATGTAGATACGGCCGTATTTTTCAAGCTCTTCGGCAAATTCGGGTGCCAGCGTAGCGTGGAACTTCTTGGGGAAATACCTCAAGGCGTTGCGCAGCGCTAGCTTCTTTTCCTCTTTAGTCAATATGTCCTTGCGCTTCGGCGCATGGTTTATTTCGGTGTCGTAAGGCATCGGTTCGGGCAATACGTCGGGTATGCCTGCGCGTATTTCCTCTGCAAACTGCTCTTTGGTCATCATCATATTTATTTTTTTATAGTATTTTCAACGATTGTCATAATCTCGCGTTCGGCGGCGTCGGCATCTTTCATCAGCTTCTCGGCTTCAGCCACAAGTCCGTCGGCCACGGCCTTGTCTTTCAGTGAAGACGCGTTGATCTTAACGTTCAGTCCTGCGCCAAGCACAGCCGCGCGTGCAGCCAGTGCGCCCACGCCGGCGTCAGACACGCTGTTGGGGTTGCCCGTTTCGGCCATTGCCTTGCATATCTCGAATGCCTTGAACGACGTCTTCATTGTTTCAAGCGGCACCTGTGCGGCAAACAGGGTGGCACTCTGTATTGCTTCAGAGCGCAGGCGCTTGTCTTCCTCTGTGTTCTTGGGCATGCCGAATGCCGCCATAATGCGGTTGAAGGCTTCGGTGTCTTCGTCTACAAGGTGTAGCAGTTCGGTTTCGAGCTCCAGTCCGCGGTCGGCCCACTGGCTGAACTCGTCCCAGCGGTCGTCCCATCCCGGTTTGTGGGCTGACAGGTTGGCCACCATCGTGCCCAGTGCTGCGCCCAGTGCGCCCATGTATGCGGCTACCGAACCTCCGCCCGGAGCGGGTGATTCGCGCAGTGTCTCGTCGGCAAAGCCTCTTACGGTCAGTGCCGTCAGCTTGTCGTTATTGTTGTTGTCTGCGTCGAGAAGATATTCTATCACCTTCTCTTCAGGTACGAACGGGCGCAGGTCGTCGAGCCCCATCGACTTTATTGCAATGTTAAGTATGTCTTCCTTGGGTATTCCGGTAGAGCGGTGCTGCTTGCGCAGGAAGTACTTGCCGGCATCGATAACGGCACGCTCGGGCACAAGGCCTACTATCTCGGTTCCGGTTACGCGCAGTCCGCGTGCCTGTGCGGCGCGGCAAACCTCGTCGAATGCCACGTGCAGCGGGGTGGCGTTGATGTCGGTGATGTTCATCGAAACCTGTGCGATGCCGTATTCCTTGATAAACCAGCCGATGGCTTTCGTGCCTTTCAGCGTACCGGGACGCATGATGGGCTTGCCGTCGGCGTCGCGCTTTATGGTGCCTGTTATTGGGTTGCCCTCGCGCTCGGGGCGTCCCTTTTCGCGCACGTCGAATGCTATTGCGTTGGCACGGCGTGTCGATGTTGTGTTGAGGTTGAAGTTTACGGCTATGAGGAAGTCGCGTGCGCCTACGGCCGTGCAGCCTGTCTTGGCCACGCCCTCGTCATACGGCCGTGCGCCGAAGTCGGGCTTGCCGTCGGGGTCGGCCAGCTTCTCGGGCAGGGCCTCGTATTCTCCCTTGCGGCAGACCGCCAGGTTGCGCCTTTCAGGTTTTAGCGCAGCAGCCTCGTAGCAATAGCAGGGTATGCCAATTTCGTTGGCTATGCGCTCTGCAAGCTTGCGTGCCAGCTTGGCACACTCCTCGAGGGTTATTCCGCTAACGGGCACGAGCGGGCACACGTCGGTGGCACCCATGCGCGGGTGTGCGCCGTGGTGGTGGCGCATGTCGATTACTTCACCGGCCTTTTTAACGGCCTTGAAAGCAGCTTCAACCACTGCGTCCGGTTCGCCGACAAACGTTACTACCGTGCGGTTGGTTGCCTCGCCCGGGTCTACGTCCAATAGTTTTACGCCTTCGCTTTTCTCTATAACGTCGGTGATTTGCTTGATTACGGTTTTGTCGCGTCCTTCGCTGAAGTTGGGCACGCACTCAACAATCTGCCTTGTCTTTGCCATAGTATTTTCAAAGTATATTAAATTATGTGTAGTCGTTAACGCAAATGTCAGCCGTCGTTGCATGCAAAGGCGGCCGTATATGTCTGTTTTCCTAACGTGCAAAGATAGTGTTTTTACGTATAAGTTGCAAGAAATGTAAGGGAAAATTGAAAGTGCTTATTTATACATAATGAAAGCAGAATGTCTGTGTCGCACCTTCTTTTGATGCATTAAGGAAGTTAATGTGGCTGATATGTGTGTGAAAACTGTCAAAAAGTTAGATGTTAGTGTGCTGAATGAATGTTTGCCCCCGTGTCTGCGTGCGGCATGATTTAATTGAAAAACCGATTGTACGGTGCATCGGCATGGGATTTACCGCCTGCATGCCGTTTGCGGTTAACAATGCCGGCAACACGCCGGTTTGCGTAATTCATTGGGAAACGGGATGGGGTGGTGCCTGAGGAAAGGGTGTGTAGCCTTGGCCGTGCCACGTGTTTTTACCCTTTAGGCTGACAGTGTTGTGGAGTGGTTTTGCAAAAGGTCGCCTTTTGGCGTCTGAAAGGTGGCCTTTTACAGCCTCAAAGGTTACCTTTTGCAGTGTGAAAGGTAACCTTTTGTAAGTAGATTTGCTGTGCGGTTGTAAGTGTCTGGTGTGCAGTGTGTTAAACGGCGGATGGGCGTGGGCGGCGCAGTGGCGGCTTTGGCCTTACGCTTGTTCTGCTGTTTTGCATGGCGCAGTGTCAGTGCAGGCAGGCATGTTGCTGACAGGCTTTTTAGTGCCAGCGTGCCGTGGCTTATATTGATTGTGGTTGTGTGTTTTCCGTCTGTTTTTACGGTTAGCGGTGGTTGCAGTCTTAACGCATTTGCGTGTCAGGCTTCTGCCGTCGTATAATTGACATAGAACAATTTTTGCCGGAAAGGAAAGCCCGCAAGAAAAAAAACTGTAAGTATATTCATTACAGTTAACCAATATTTTTGTAATTTTGTCTCGCCGAAAACATTCGGACCTTTAAAACAAATAAAAACATATTATATGGGAGGATTCTTCGGGACAATCTCTAAGTCGAGTTGCGTTACAGACCTGTTCTACGGCACGGACTATAATTCGCATCTGGGCACAAAGCGTGGCGGACTCGCTACTTATGATGCGGAAGCAAAGCAGTTTATGCGTTCAATCCACAATCTTGAAAGCACATACTTCCGTACAAAGTTTGAAAACGAGTTGGGTAAGTTTTCAGGTAACTCGGGCATAGGCATAATCAGCGACACCGACGCTCAGCCTATAATAATCAATTCGCATTTAGGACGCTTTGCCATTGTCACCGTCGGCAAGGTAAACAACATCGGCGAGCTTGAGAAAGACCTGCTTGAACACAACATGCACCTTGCGGAGCTAAGTTCAGGCCAGACCAACCAGACAGAGCTTATTGCCCTGCTGATAATAATGGGCAGAAACTTTGTTGAAGGCATCGAGAACGTGTATGCCAAGATTAAAGGCTCGTGCTCGCTGCTGCTGCTAACCGAGGACGGAATTATAGCGGCGCGCGACAAATGGGGGCGCACGCCTATCGTGATTGGACGGAAGGACGGCGCGTATGCCGCGACGAGCGAGTCGAGCAGCTTCCCCAACCTTAATTATGAGATTGACCGCGACCTGGGTCCAGGCGAGATTGTACGCCTGAGGGCTGACAGCGTGGAGCAGATGCGCAAGCCCGAGGAGCGCATGCAGATATGTTCCTTCCTATGGGTTTATTATGGATTCCCCACATCGTGCTATGAAGGGCGCAACGTCGAGGAAGTGCGCTTCGAGATGGGAAAGAAGATGGGTCAGCAGGACAAGTCTGAAGTTGACTGTACATGCGGAATACCCGACTCGGGCGTGGGCATGGCCCTCGGATATGCCGAAGGCAAGGACGTGCCATATCACCGCGCCATTTCAAAATATACGCCTACGTGGCCGCGAAGCTTCACACCGAGCCGTCAGGAGCTGCGCAACCTTGTGGCGAAGATGAAGCTTATACCAAACCGCGCCATGCTTCAGGGCAAGCGACTGCTGTTTTGCGACGACTCAATAGTGCGCGGCACGCAGTTGCGCGACAACGTGAAGGTGCTCTTCGACTATGGCGTGCGCGAGGCTCACGTGCGCATAGCCTGTCCGCCGCTCATCTACGGCTGTCCGTTCATCGGCTTTACTGCGTCGAAGAGCGACCTTGAGCTTATAACGCGCCGCATAATAAAGGAACTTGAGGGCGACGAAAACAAGAATCTTGAGAAGTATGCCAAAACAGGTTCGCCCGAATACGAGCGCATGGTTGAGATTATACGCGAGCGCCTTGGCCTTACTTCGTTGAAGTTTAACACGCTCGAAAATCTTGTCGAGGCCATAGGCCTGCCCAAGTGCAAGCTCTGCACCCATTGCTTCGACGGCACGGGCTGCTTCTGACACCATGTCATGGAATTAAGACAATGATTATATTTTTAGGTTGATGCGTGCCGCATGGTCGGTATGTGTCAACCTAATTTTTTCAACTGTGTTGGTGTAGGGTGGTTTGATTGCTACGCATTGCAGGTGCGTTGTTTATGTATGATATTTGTATTGTGCGGCAAATTTAAACCAGCATGAGGGCTTGAAGTCCCATTTATTTAGTAACTTTGTCATCGGTTAAAACGGCTACGGTTGCCGGTCGGTCTTTCCGATCAGGCACTATGAAAACCAGGCAGTGTGTGCCAATAGCCCGTATTCTGGTAGTTTACGGTGAATCAAGACTTATGTTAATTGAAAACCTTAGTGATAATAAAGCTTTTATGAGAACACTGATCATTACAACCTTGCTTGTCCTGGCTCTCGGCATTACGGCCGATGTGCATGGAGAGGACACTGTACAAGACGGCAGGCAGCTTGTGCTGCAAAACGTTTACAGCCGCGACATTACTTCGCTCAACGGCACATGGCAGACCATAGTTGACCCTTTTGACGCCGGTTTCTATGACTACCGCCTGGCTGAAAGCCCGACCGGATTTTTCAAAAACCAAAAACCGAAGGACCCTTCAGATATGGTTGAGTACGACTTTAGTCCGGCAGAGCAGTTGGTCGTGCCCGGCGACTGGAACACACAGCGCGACGACCTTTTCTTTTATGAAGGCAGTGTCTGGTACAAGAAGGACTTCAGTTATACGCCTAAGGCCGGGACACGTGTCTATCTCTATTTCGGAGCCGTGAATTACCTGGCGTATGTTTATCTTAACGGTGAAAAGTTAGGCGTACACGAGGGAGGTTTTACGCCTTTCTATTTCGACATCACCGACAAGGTGAAGGCTGGTGGCAACTTTGTTGTGGTCAGGGTGAACAACGAGCGCCGGCCAGAGAATGTGCCGACGGTAAATTCGGACTGGTGGAACTACGGCGGAATAACCCGCGATGTGCTTCTTGTTGAAACGCCCGAAGTGTCGATAGACGATTACCGGTTTGAACTTGCGGCAGGCAGATACGACGAACTGCAGGGCTATGTGCAGCTTAGCAGGCCGGTTGCAGGCGAGAAGGTGACCCTGCGCATCGACGGGCTGAAGGTGGAAAGGCAGCTTACCACCGACGCGCAGGGCCGCGCGCAGTTCAGCCTGAAGGCCAAGCCTGCGCTTTGGTCGCCGGAGTCGCCCAGGCTCTACGACGTAACTTTGACGCACGGGACGGAAGTGCTGGCCGACAAGATAGGCTTCCGCCATATAGAGACATCGGGCAAGGACATACTGCTCAACGGTAAGAAGGTGTTCTTAAGGGGCATCTCCATACACGAGGAAGCTCCTTTCAGGCAGGGCCGCGTAAGCAACGAGGCCGAATGCCGCACGTTGCTCAACTGGGCAAAGGAGCTGAACTGTAACTTCGTGCGACTGGCACACTATCCGCATAATGAGAAGATGGTAAGAATGGCGGAGGAAATGGGATTCATGGTTTGGTCCGAGATTCCTGTCTACTGGACAATACATTGGGACAATCCTGACACTTACCTCAATGCGCAGAAGCAGCTTACCGACATGATAGACCGCGACAAGAACCGTTGCGCAATCGTAATATGGTCGGTGGCAAACGAGACTCCGCACAGTGCGGCGCGCGACAAGTTTCTTGCCAATCTGGTGAAGACCGTCAAAGCGAAAGACGACACCCGCCTGGTAAGCATGGCGATGGAAGTAAGTGGTACAGACAACAATACGAGCCGTGTGCATGACAACATGAGCAGCTACGTCGACATTATAAGTTTCAACAATTACCTGGGCTGGTATGGCGGAAAGGTGGAAGACTGCGCCACACGCAAATGGGACATCCCTTACGACAAACCGTTCTTTGTCAGTGAGTTCGGCGGCGGTGCGCTCTATGGCTTGCACGGCGACAAGACACAACGCTGGACGGAAGAGTACCAGGCTGAACTTTACCGTCAGACGTTGGACATGTACAACCGTGTGGAAGGCTTTGCCGGCACGTCGCCGTGGATTCTCATGGACTTCCGTTCTGCCCGCCGCCAGTTGCACGGCATACAGGACTTCTTCAACAGGAAGGGTGTCATATCAGACCAGGGGCAGAAGAAACAGGCATTCTACGTGTTAAGGGACTTCTACAAGAAAAAGATGGAAGAGCGGAAATGACATTTCTGCCGCCTGGATTTCAACCGTCGTCAAGCTTATTTCAGGCTTAAAGACCGAAAAATAAAAAAAGCATCTGTATTTGTAGAGTACAGATGCTTTTTATTTGTTGCACAGTTTTGCCGTATCCGTTTACGCCGACTGCCGGCAGTTTGGTTGGTTCATTCTTCGTCGTTTTCTTCAACAGTACGTGCCTCCTTGAACTTCTCTTTCATGGTCGGGTTGCCGTGTGTCAGTTTCTTTATTGTCAGTCCGTCTGCCTTGTCGTTGGCAAGGCGCAGGTTGCGTTCCGAGCCCACAAGGGCTTCCTTTATCTTTTGCAAGTGGGTTATCGACTTGTCTATCTCGTCGATGGCCGTTTTGAACTTCTCGCTCGCAAGTCGGTAGTTGTTGGCAAACTTCTCCTTGAAGTCGTTGAGGCGGTTTTCAAAGTTGGTTACGTCTATGGACTGGCTGCGCGCCACGGCCAGCTGGCGCTGGTATTCTATGCTCTTTTTTGATGTCTGCACGAGCAGCGTTATCAGTGGAATGAAGAACTGCGGGCGTATGACGTACATTTTCGGAAAGCGGTGCGACATGTCTACGATGCCCGTGTTGTACAGCTCGCTTTCAGGTTCGAGCAGCGACACCAGAACGGCGAACTCGCAGTTCTTGGCACGGCGGTCGTCGTCGAGCTTCTTCAGGAAGTCCTCGTTCTTGTGCTTCGTTGCCGTCTGGTCCATTTCGTTTTTCATTTCGAACATGATAGAGATGTATTCAAAGCCGTCTTCAAAGTCGCGGAATATGAAGTCGCCCTTGCTGCCGCCCGATGCGTCGTTGTCTTTCTCAAAGTAGGCGTTGGGGAAGAGCGGGCGCATGCGGTTGAACTCCGTGCTGCAGTGTATTTCAAGAGTCTCGCCTACCATCTTGGTAGACATCCTTGTCTTCAGGTCCTTGTAGTAGTCAACCTCCTCCTGCTTCTGTTTCAACTGCATTTCGTAAGTCTCCTTTATGCTGTTCTCACGCAATGCGGCCTCGTTTTTCTGCAGGTTCACCATCCCAGTAAGCTCAACAATCCTGTTGTCTTTCTCTTTCAGTGCGTCCTGCGACCTGCGCTGTTCTTCGAGCACGGCTATCTGACAGGCATCCTTGCTCTGCGCTATGGTGGATTTCAGTTCAGATATCTCCTTGTCCTTCTTTGCCAACTCACCGGCAAGTTCGAGTGCCTTGGCCTGTGCCATGCTCTCAATTTTGGCCTTCAGCTCTGATATCTCCTGATTCTTTTTATTCATCTCTCCGGCAAGTTCAAGCGCTTTGGCCTGCGCCATGTTGTCAATACGAGCCTTCAGCCGTTCTATTTCAGTATTCTTTTTTCCTATCTCAATGTCCTTTGCCGACAGCTTCTGTCCGAAGGTCTGTTCCGACTTCATCACGTCGGCCTTCAGTTCCGCTGCATATTGTTTCCTCACCTCTTCAAGTCTGCGGTTAAGTTCGTCGTTAAACTCGGCGTTCTTAACCTGGCTGACGATAGAAGCATAGTCGGCCTCGTCGACCTGAAACACGCTCTGACATTTAGGACATCTTATTTCTTTCATAATATCGAGTTTTTTTATTTCTTACACATTTATAATCTTTATCATATCTGCCAATTGTACAAAGTAATCATTTGACCATATATCCAGTTCTTTCGGATTTCTGACAAAAGGCATGACGTCATTTTTAACCTGATTTATATTGGCAGTTGATAATTTTTTTTTCAGCAACGCGATAAATGTATCCTTGCCAATTTCCTCATTATTAAACTGCTTTACTCGTTCTGCCAGATGCCTGAAGTCAAGAGGTACATTATGTCGTACATACCATTCAAAATCATACCAGTCGCGTCCCTTTACACGGTTTTTCCATGCACGGTAAACCAATGCGTGCATTTTGCCTGCAAACAGGTCGGATAGCACAAAGCAGCGTGTCATAAATGAATGTGGCTGCAACAGCAACTTTTGCTCAGTTTCAAATTTCAGCGGTGGCTGTGTGTCAACCTCAATTTTTATTTTTATCGATTTGTCTGTACGGAAAGATATGTCGTAAACATCAGTGTTGTCTTTTAGAAATGCCGATTCTACTTTTCCGAAACTCTTTTTGTCTTTTTTCTTTATTTCCACGTTTCTTCCCACAACGGCAAATTCATCTACGATTGGTTGGAAATATTTCTTGAAATCAAATTTATCGTCAGGTGCCAAAAGAGAGAAATCCATGTCTTCGCTAAAGCGTTGAAGACCATGGAAAATGCGAAGACACGTACCGCCATAGAATGCCGCCACGTTGAAGAAACCTCCGTTGTAAAGGCCGGCAAGTATTATTTGCTGGTTGACTTCAAATATGGCATTGCGTTTCTTCTGTTCGGTAGAAAGGTCGTATGCTGAAAGCATACTGTCGTAAATGTCATTTGTCATTGTTTAGCAATTTTATTAAGGTTCTTATTGATTCCGACTTTTTGCCTGTCTTGGCATATTCTTCAAAGATGTTTACGTTCATCATTAAAAAGTCGTCCATCTCCATTCGTATGTCTTCTTCGAGATATGATTCAGCGTCTTTTATAGACCTTAAATTTACGCTTGGCGAGTTGGCAATCAGGTCGCATAGTGCTTTTTCCGGTGTAGCCATCACGAACGCATATCCGTCCTTTTCAATGCTCGACAGTCCTATTGAAAATGATTTTCTTGGGATGTATGTATATTCAAATCGTCCAAATGCAGTGTCAAAGCAACGTGAATGTTTTAGCGTCATTGACTGCATAGTGTAAACCATTTCAGGTATGAGGCTATAGTAACGCAATGCAGAAGACATAGATACGTATGACGGAGTGTAAAGATGATTGGCGATAAGTTCGGTCGACAGAGGCTTGTCTGATATTTCAGGGTTACATATGTACAGTCCTCTCTTAAGGCGGATAATTTCTCCGCTTTTCTCCAGTTGTCTTATTTTTTGGTTTCCTCCTTTTAATTGTGGATATAGTGATTCAATTATTGAGGACGTTACCGGTATGTTGCCGAGTTTTGCTAAAACATTATTCATGATTTACTGATAAGGTTTATTCGAACAAAATGTCTGACAAACATGCATTTCTAGATTAGCATGGCTATTGAGGACATTGTTTGTTTTTTGCAAATATAGTAAAATTTTGAACAGTAATATATATATAATATGTTTAACTGTTTAAAATTTTACAACTTTTATACTATCTTAATGTTTCAGACTTCTATTTGTTCTTAATTTAAAATGACAGGCGACTGTTAAGACTGAAGTATGTTCCATGTGTCAGGCAGGCTTGATGTCATATTTTACCCAAATCATTTGCCTTGCTGTTCCACTCTTCACCGGCATTATGCTGAACGAGTTGCTAAGCATGTGTGTAACCTTATATCCCGTGCCCATGCCGGCCTTGTGCTGAACACCGCAACCTCATCGCATGGCATCATAGTTTCATATTCCTCATGCCTTACCTCGTCAAAAAAACGTGTCGTGAACGCTATACATCTTTCCGCAAATATTGTCTTTGGGAGACAAAGGTAAGAAATATTTGGGATTTCTGTTGTTATGATTTTTATTTTTAAGTTCGAAGATATTTATAGCCTTAATACATAAACTTTCATAAAATGATGCTTTGTCAACAACATTACTCGGAAAAAAATCCTGAAAAACACCGACTTTGCAGTCGGAACGACTGCGAGTGTTCGCAAGTCGTGTTTAACAACAAAAGAAATGAAGACGATTGAACAGATAGACAAGATAAAGGCGACTGTGCTGTATGTGCTGGAGCATATGAAGAATGGGGTTGATTATATCCATCTCTTCAAGGTGATGTATTTTGCACAACAGGAACACTTGGTGGTCTATGGTTCTCCGATTATGGAGGATTCGTTTCTTGCTAGAAAGCATGGTCCTGTGTCGGCCTTTACATACAAGGCTCTGCGGGCTTTGGAAGGCAAAGTGGCTGTTGAGTCTGATGAAATGAAGTCGTTTACAGATGCACTGAATGTAAATATTGTGGATGGCCATCAGATAGTGACAGCACGCCAGTCGTGCGACTTGGATGAATTGTCCGGATCCAACATAAAGATACTTGACAAGTGGATAGCAAGATGTAAGGATGTTAAAGCATTTGATTTGAGCGACATGTCCCACGACAAGGCTTGGAGCAAGGCAAAGGCACAGTCGGAGAAGACAGGCGAGGATACCAAAATCACTATGTGGGACATGGCGAAAGCCGGTGGTGCTACTGTCGGAATGTTGAATGTTATCAGAGAGCGTCAGACCAACAAGCGTGCGCTTGAACTATGTTAGTGGTGTCTTATGGATTTAAGGGAACTACAAGACAGTTATCTTCGCAACAAGCGTGCGGTGACTGAAAATAATTCCTATTCTAAAACAAACTATGTATCAATTTGCAGCGTATAATTGACACATAGTTTGTTATTTGTGATTCAGAAAATAAAGAAGTTAATTATCGTCCTTTTTTGATGCTTATTGTATCATGTTGAATGGTACTTATTTTCTTTTCAACGTTTTTTAAACGTTCATTTATATTTTCTATCTTTTGTGGTAATGGATGAACATCTATGTATGAGAGTTTATACCATATGCCAACAATTGTAACAAGTCCCAAAATAGTCCAAATATACCATTGTATATGAAGTCGTTTAGCTATCGAATTTCTGCATTCTTTAATAGATGTTTCCAATGAATTATTTGAATCTTTTATTTTTTCCTCTAGCTCTTTTCTTAAATCTGTATGAGCTTGGTTATTTCTATAATTGAAATCTGTTATTTTATCTTCTAAGCGTATATAAGGATTCCATGCAGTATTATCGCCTGTTCTTAAAGGCATTTCAGAAGTATATGGATATTCTATTAAATCATCATTTCGTAGTAATTGCTTTTTATCTTCATTACTATCTGTTATGTGATTATAAAATTTATTTCGGTTGCGCCCTTTTCTTGAAATAGAATTTATTTTCTTTATATTTTTTTCGAGATTATACTCATTTTCTGCAGATTCTGATGAACGATGAATATTTTTTGGGGGTAATGACTTATGTCTTTTTATTTGTTTTGTCATAATTTAAAAGTTCTTCAGATTAGAATATAAATCTTTTTCAACAGATAATGATAACATGTAAACATCTTTAATTAATGATTTTTCATTAATCTCTTGCGCTTCGTTTGTAAGATAATTATCTGTATCGATAGCAACACCGACATGTCTTTTACAATCTGGAATATCAAATTCTCGTGAATAATAGTTATCATTTTCATCAACTGGACCTATTTGATACATGCCATTTTCATACACAAGATTAAATAATAAATCTTTAGCTGGGTATCTTTCTATAAAGAATTTTTCAGGGAATGATTCTTTAAAATTTTTAAGAACGTTCTTATATTCAGTTGATGAGCATTTGTATGTACCGATTATTCTGCATCCAATTCTTGTAATTTCCAATTTTCCGAGTTCTGATATTACTGCATCATATATCTTAACAATAGTTCGTTAAAAATTAGCCCAGCCTAAGCGGCTC
>UMEP01017179.1_pt1 | contig 31180 bp, 24 predicted proteins | sample 1964771 | NCBI WGS metagenome assembly UMEP01 (sample SAMEA4836022, study PRJEB28245) | human gut metagenome | biome: gut microbiome; material: fecal sample | place: Denmark | collected 2008 | reverse complement strand
GGATACATCAAGCCAAGAAAAACTTTTTGGAGAAATTAAAAACAGCTTCTTAATGCCTCGCGCCTATACCGGCTTACGAAACGAAGCAACCATCCATACGATATCACCCGACTGAAACACAAATGCTGGAGAAGGATTCTTCACCACTTCCTTGCCCCGTTCTACACCTAAAATGATAGCACGGTCGGATTTCACTTCGCCCACACTCTTGCCCAACAAGGAAGAATGTTCGTCGACGCACACGTTAGTAATGCGTGTCCCTTTGCGTGAAGATGTTCCGCTACCGGCACAGGCTTCTTTCTGCTCCAGTGCCCGAGCAAATTGCGAAAGGTCTTCATCGGTACCTACTACAGTAATTTTGTCATACGGATAAAGCATCTCGTCACCTTGCGGAATATCGATGACTGCATCGCCACGACCAATAGCAATGATATTTACCCTATAACGGGTGCGGAAAGCAAGTGTTTTCAACGTCTTACCCACACAAACAGAATTGGGCTGCACGGTGAAATCGACTGCATGGAGGTCGGACAATGAAGTAGTATCTCCCACCCCGTCAAACAAAGAAGAGCTTTTCTTTTCTTCGTCCGGTCCTTGAAAATTGGCTTCGAACTGCTCTTCAATCTCCAACGAACGCTTGCGGATACGTTTCGAAAAATATAATCCAGCCACCACCAGTAAAGCAATAACCAGTCCCAATCCAGACGCCACATTGAACAGACGAACCACAACACTCATTACAATGGTAATGCAAAGAATAATCTTAATCAACACCAGCGATGACAAAGCACCGCGATTTACCAGATTGTCTGCCCACAGACGGCGGAACTCGGGCGAATGGTTTTTCTTGACCACCATCGCCCACAGAAGCGGTGAAAGCACTGCCAACAAAATCAAAGCACCCAGCAAATCGCCCTGAAGTCCTGGCAGATGACCTTGGATGAAAGGATGTATTTTAGAAAAGAATATGACTATAACGCCTATGCAGAGAACCAGATACACCGACACGCCTACTATCATTCCCCGCAACAGACGGTGCCAGTCGTTCTGGTGCTTCTCGGATATGGAACCGGAAACATAGCGCGACAAAGCCTGCTTGCCCCATACCGGCAAATGACGGTCGATAAACCGGTATGCAGGCTCGGAAAAACGTATCATATAAGGTGTACAGAACGTAGTGATGACAGATACTGCCACAATAATGGGATACAAATGTGTATCTGTCACATTCAGGCTCACACCTAACGAGGCAATAATAAAGGCGAACTCGCCAACCTGTGTTAACGAGAACCCTGATTTCATCGCCAGCTTCAATGGCTGTCCTGAAAGCAAAACTCCGAAAGTACCAAAAAAGCTCTGCCCTGCCAGAACCAAAAGAGTCAGCAACAAGATAGGCACAATATAATCGCGGATAACCATCGGGTCTATCATCATACCTACAGATACAAAGAATACAGCTGCAAACAAATCCTTAACCGGTTGCACCACCCGGCTGATACGTTCGCTTTCAGAGGTTTCGGCCAACAAAGAGCCCATGACGAAAGCTCCCAATGCCGAAGAGAACCCTGCTCTTACTGCAATCATAACCATCAGCAAGCACAGCCCCAAGGAAACCACCAACAGAATCTCATCACTGACAAAACGTTTGATCCTATTTATTAAGGTAGGAAGCAGGTAAATCCCCAATACCGACCAAAACACCAGAAAAGAGACCAGCTTCATCAGGCTACCCAGCAACGCCGTGCCCTCGAACTGACTACTTGCAGCCAACGTAGAAAGTACCACCAGCATGACAACTCCTACAAGGTCTTCTACCACCAAAATGCCCAACACGATTCCTGTAAATTTCTGCTGGAGCAGGTTCATGTCATTGAAAGCCTTAAAAACAATCGCCGTAGACGACATAGAAAGCATTCCGCCCAAAAAAAGACTGGTAATATGAGAAAATCCCATCATATTTCCCGCCACATATCCCAAGAACATCATACCGCACACAATAGTAACGGTAGCCACCATAGCACTCAAGCCTACATTCAAAAGCTTGCGGAAAGAAAACTCCAATCCCATGGCGAACAACAAAAAAATAACACCGATGTCTGCCCAAATCTTGATGTCAGACGTATCAGACACCGTAGGCAAAAAACTCACAGAAGGACCGGTAATAAACCCAGCCACAATATAACCCAAGATAACCGGCTGTTTCAGCCACTTGAACAGAATCATGACGCATCCCGCCACAACCAGAATAATACCTAAATCGGTAATTAATGGAGCTAATTCGGACATATTCGTTAAAATTTTATCGGGGCAAAATTAATCAAAATCAACCGACAAAAGATGTCCGGCATCTCCTCCTTAATGTTTTTTATATCTGTCGCCAGTATTTTCTCCCAGTCACAACCCAAAACATTGCCTCACGAAAACTATGATATCCCAACAGACCGAGAAACAGTTTTGAATTTCTCCAAAAAGTTTTTCTTGACCTGGTGTGTCCGTTTCTGAAGACAACACCCCGATTTCACATTTTGCCAAGTGCTGATTACAAAAATGGAGTCATCAACTTAAAAATAGTGAAATATTTCCGTAATTAAGTTGAAAAGATGCAGATTTTTCACACTTTTCTATGCACAAAGATTCTCACAAACAAAAGAACTTTTTATCTTTGCATCGGTCAGAAAAAAGAATTACCGTATAACTTAACTAAAATAATAGAATTATGGAATTTGTAACTAACGAAAAGCTTACCATTGTTGGTGCTGCCGGCATGATCGGTTCTAACATGGCTCAGACTGCCATTATGATGGGTTTGACTCCTAACATCTGCTTGTACGACCCGTATGCTCCGGGATTGGAAGGTGTGGCTGAAGAATTGTACCACTGCGGTTTCGAAGGCGTAAACGTAACCTTCACTTCAGACATCAAAGAAGCGCTGACAGGTGCCAAATATATCGTGAACTCAGGAGGTGCTGCCCGTAAAGCAGGCATGACCCGTGAAGACTTGCTGAAAGGCAACGCCGCTATCGCTGAAGAATTCGGTAAGAACGTAAAAGAATACTGCCCAGATGTAAAACACATCGTGGTTATCTTTAACCCGGCTGACATCACCGGTCTGATTACGTTGTTGTACTCAGGCTTGAAACCTTCACAGGTTACTACCTTGGCTGCCCTCGACTCTACCCGTCTGCGCAGTGAACTGGCTAAATACTTCAACGTACCTATGGACGCTGTTGAAAACTGCCGCACATACGGTGGTCACGGCGAACAGATGGCTGTATTCGCTTCTACTGCTAAAGTTAACGGCAAACCGTTGACCGACATCATCGGCACTGACGCTCTGAGCAAAGAACAATGGGCAGAAATCCAACAGAAAGTAACCAAAGGCGGTGCTAACATCATCGCATTGCGCGGACGTTCTTCATTCCAAAGCCCGGCATACGTTTCTATCGAAATGATTGGTGCTGCTATGGGTGGCAAGGCATTCCGCTGGCCGGCTGGTACATATATCTCAAACGATAAGTACGACCACATCATGATGGCATGGGAAACTTCAATCACTGCTGACGGTTGCCACTGCGCTGCTCTGAACGGAACTGCAGAAGAACAAGCTGCTTTGGACAAGAGCTACGCTCACCTCTGCGAATTGCGTGATGAAGTAATCGCTATGGGCGTTCTTCCTGCTATCTCAGAATGGAATAAGCTGAACCCGAACATCAAATAATAAGTTGCAAGGCAACAAATCGGCTCAGATTTTGAGTTAACAAATAAAATACAATCTCCATAAAACTCCTGCAAACGAATGTTTGTGGGAGTTTTTTTATTCCGGCATAAGCTTTTTCAATACAAAAAAGGAAAAAGAAAAGAAAAAGAAGTGACAGATTATTTTGTTATCTTCCCAATAATACCTATCTTTGCAAACAATCATCACTTAAGGGCTTGACTGGATTTGACAGCAAGAGATGTGGTATGTAAGCATGCAGTGCGTCAGTGATTTGCACTATAATCTCAGTTACTGAACAATTATCTGGCAACGAAAACTATGCTCTCGCTGCTTAATCGAAGTACAGTAGATTAACTTTATTTCCGTCACAGTGATGGAAACGAGACATCGCTCAAAAGCTCTTGTTCCGAGGCGTTTGGTCAAGCGGTGCAGCAAAATCGGGAATAGTTCTGGTCTAGCCTTGCGACCAGAATGAAATTTTAAAGGCTAAGGCGCAAGTGGGTGGCTCTGGTCTTGCTTACGCACGAAAACCGAAGGCAGAGATAAGCATGTAGAAAGCATATGGCTTCCTTGTTTGGACGAGGGTTCGACTCCCTCCAGGTCCACTATAATAAATTGTAAGTCACTTATTTATAGTGATTTACAATTTTAACAAAATCTTTTACTCCCCTTCTGACTACCCCTAACTTTTATGCTCATTTAACGGATTTGCCTTAACAATTGTAAACCTTCGCTTGTTTTCTCTCCGCCCACAATCACCCGAAAGCCTTATCTATGAAGAAAAAAAGAAGTCGCAGGGCATTACCTTGAAGTAGTGCGCACGGCTTCATATACAATAATGAAAAATATGCCGGGTTGAACTTGAATTTCAGAAGATGGTCAGGAATCAATTCGAGGGCTGGGAAATCAGGAGTAGCCATAGCAGCTTCGTCTCTATGGTTGAAACTGTATGAAACAGTGAAGAGCTGAGTCAGAGCGAGGAGTTCTGATGACGGCTTTTCTTTTTTATTCCTTCCAAAGAGGTTCCAGTTCCCATCCTTTGGTAAATCCCATTGCAGTAAGGTCTATAGAAGGATATTGTTGAAATAAATTAACCAATTTCTCTTTCAAATTATTGGCGGGACTGATTACATTTAAAAAATATCTAATAAGGCATAAGTTGTAATACACTTTCTGTTGATTAGGTTGTTCATTCAGCCAGTTTCGCAACATCTTTTTCATGCTAAGAGTCGTAATAGCATTTGTCTTATTCCATACCCTTGAATGATGGCAGCAGGCATTTCTCGTCAGAGTTATCAAGGTAAGCCATGATTGCAGGACAGGTACATTCAGATAAAATTCTTTGGCTATCTTCTTTTGAGTTTTGAAGTCCCGTAAATTTTCATAAATGCGTGTCACTACCCCTAAAGGCAGAATCTCGATTAGTTCCCATGCCGGAGGATAGTCATTGTCATATTTAGCCTTGAAATGCTTGATAAAATCTTCGTTTGACCTCTCATACTCTTTGTTTATCAGTCCCATCATGTAGTTATACTTCTCCCTTTTAGCAAAAGTCTCCTGATTTGTTATCCAAAACGGATCATGATTGGTCTCACATACTGTGTTTACAATAGCCTGACGTACTGCTATCTCTATTTTCTCTATTTCATTGAACAATAAGAGACGTAATTTCCGGTCGAAACGATAAAGTTGCATGACTTTCTCAAAACTTGAACCGGGCTTGAATTTATGTTCATTTTTAGGATGTTCAAGGAATGGATAAAAATAAGCACTCAACCGATAATAGCCGATATGTCTGATATAATCCTCCGCCTTGACAGGATTATAAATTTCCAAACCTCTTTGCTGTAATAATTGTACTAATTCTGATGGAGTATGATATTGTTTCTGAAAAGCTTCCATAGGTATATATAAAAAACGACCCACCGATTTAAGCATCGTTGAGAGGCTTGGTGGGTTCTAGCGTTGCAAAGATAAACATAGTATTTGACTTTTCCAAACCTTTATCAAAGAAATTCTAATTTTCCTGCTTTTATAATCCTGATTCATTGTTTTTCCATGCCTTCTCCTATCCCCTCAAAGCCTTATATATGAGAAAAATAAGAATAAGAAAAGAGAAAACGAGAGAAGAATAACAATAGTATTAACAACAAAAATCAAAAGAGAAATGGGAAAAATAGTAGAAGGAATCAAAATCGCAGCCTATGTGGCTGAGGTTGTCGTAGCAGGTTCAGTTGTGATTGAGCTTGTATCGAAATGGAATGAACGGCGGAAACTGAAATCCGCTGTACGTGTAAAAGCCGCAGCGGAGGAAGTTGCGGAAACGGATTGAACGTCATGGGTTATGAGAAGAACCAGGACGTGGTTATAACGCTCCTTGAAGTGGCCGTATCGGTACTCAAGGGCATAAAGAAGCTGAGAAGTTTATTTGTAAAGTCAAAGAAATAAACCTCTTGGCTTTTTTGTTTTTTTGAGAATCAGATTATTAACCAGTAAAACATTTACAGTATGAAAAGAACAACAACTGAAACGGCTTTGAACCGTAGCGGATTCATAGAAGACGCAGTAACCGTACAGGAAGAAAACGGGGAAGGTATAAAGAACCATCCCAATTTCATTGAAGCGAACACATCCGGAATCACGCTAAGAGAACTGACGGAGAAAAACATCATTCCGACCTTCAGCGACAACAGCCTGACGATTTCACACCAGAATTTCATCGGTGCAGTAGCCAAAGCGGCAGAGGAAGTATTCGGAGAGCTTACACCTGTTGAATGCAGGGTTTCACATCCCATTATCGGGCGTATCCCATCGGCACAATATAAAAAGACCAGTGAACTGACGGAGGAAGAAAAGACGGTATTCTATCAAAGGCTTGCGTGGGTATGTCATGTAAGCCATCTTGTAAGAACCATTAACGGGCAACCCACCCATTTATGTATCGGCGGTGTCCGTGCTTATAATGAGGACAAGCTCTACAGCAAGCGAAGCCCCATGAAATTCAAGATTTTCGTGGGCTGGCAAGTAAGGGTATGCAGCAACTTAATGTTGACCACAGACGGTTTCACAGGAACAATCGAGTGTATGACAGAGGCTGACATTATGCAAAAGTCCATAGAATTGTTCGGGGCTTTCAATCCGCATAAGGAAGAAACCTTGGAACTTTTAGGCAATCTGAAAGAAACTTCACTTACCGAAGAACAGTTCTGCAAGATAGTAGGGCGGCTGAGATTATACCAGTTCCTGCCCGCATCCGAACAAAGAAGATTACCCTCCCTGCAAATCGGTGACCAGGCTGTGAATGCGATGGTAAAAGGTTATGTTTCCAATCCCGATTTCGGAAAGAAAGAAGGGGAAGAGTTCACTTGCTGGAACCTACTCCAGCTTGCAACCGAAGCCGTAAAATCAGCCTACATCAACTGTTGGTTGGAAAGGAACCAGAACTGTACGGACTTCGCTGTAGGAATCCAAAACGCACTCCGTGGCAACGATACCGAAGGCTACGGATGGTTCTTAAGTTAAGCCTATACATATATAATATATAGGTATATAAGAGAGGTACACATTATCAACTGAATCAAGATTTTGTGTGCCTCTCCTTTTTGTTTCATCCCAATAATTTTTTAGAAAATGCCAACCGTGAATATCGAACTTTTCAAGAGGACATCGCCTGTAAGAAAGATTGAGATTATAAGGAATCTTACACAGGTGGAATTGGCAGGAATATCAGAAGAAACCATACTCCGAATCGTCAAAGAAGTGGGACGCAGAAATTCCGGGACAAGGAACTATGAGTTTTATATCCACCCTGACAGAAGAACCGGAAACCGATGGAATTCCGAAGTGGAAGGATTATGGCTCTACAAAGGAAAACTTCATGTCATGGTTTATATCCAGCTTGACCATACGGACTGTGAAAAGACAGTTCCCTACGATGATTTTTTCAGGAAAGAAGAATACAGAGGTGCGGTTATCCGGGAAGACCGCTACGGGAATCCCCAGACCTACTATTATGTGTATGATGAAAAGGACAAGGCGGAGGTCATTAGAAGCATCTGCCTTGAATACATCCATACAAAGTATAAATCAAAACTTAACCGTTAAAAACATTATCAACTATGTGCAAATTTCAACAACCGCAGATTCCTGCCAACGTAACGGCAGACGAAAGGAGAGCCATCTATTTTGACGCTCTCTATTCCCTCGACCTCAGTGACAAGGTTGAGAAGTACAATGACCTGACTTACTTAAGTTGGGCGAATGCCTGGGCTGAGTTCAAAAGATGCTATCCCTCAGCTACTTACCGGATTATCAAAAATCCGGAGACCAACCTTCCATATTTTGCAGATCCTTGTATCGGTATCATGGTCTATACAGAAGTAGAAGTGGAAGGAATCACCCATGAAATGTGGCTCCCCGTGATGAACAGTTCAAACAAGGCGATGAAACTTGAGGCATATACTTACAGCGTGTATGACAAGTTCAAGAAACAGCATGTAGAAAAGACGGTGGAAGCAGCAACCATGTTTGATATTAACAAGACGATCATGCGTTGTCTGGTGAAAAACCTCGCCATGTTCGGTTTGGGGTTATATATCTATGCAGGGGAAGACGTGCCGGAGAATGATTCGACAGATACACAACAGATAGATTCCTCCAAGAAAACAATACGGAGAGCAAAGACAATCAATCAGGCACAGCAGGCGACTGACAAGTATGCAGGTATAAAAGCTGCCTTGAAAGCTTGTCCTGACCAGCAGTCATTGATGAACCTCTATCAGCAGCACAAGAATGAGGTGGACGGCAACAGTGAAATCAAGGCACTCTTTACCGAGCGCAAATTACAACTTCAAAAAGCGGCATGATTATGAAAACGAAAAGAATTGAACTGAAAGAATCAGGTGTGCTTTTCAATGAAGAAGAACACTCTTACTTGCTCGATGGAAAAGAATTGTCAGGCATTACGGGAATGTTGCAGAGACAGCTGTTCCCTGACGAATTTGACGGAATACCCGAACACCTTATCCAAGGTGCGGCGGATTATGGTGCAGGTGTACATCTTTCCTGTGAGGACTTTGACAAGAACTGGATCAATGACGGGACACAGGAGGTGATTGATTATATTCAGCTATGCAAGGACTATGGATTAGTCCATGAATGTTCGGAATATACCGTAACCGATGGAGCAAACTGGGCTTCGAAGATAGACAAGGTATATCGTGTTTCAGAAGACACGTTCAGCCTTGGCGACATCAAGACCTACGGACAGATGACCCCTGTAAAGCTGGAGAAAGCAAGGTGGCAACTGAGTATTTACGCCTTCTTCTTCGAGCTGATGAACAGGAAAGCGAAGATAGACAAGCTGTTTGTCATCCGGCTTCGCAACAAGATGAAGAAAGACGGTTTGTTTGACCATATCAAGGAAATCATCTTTGTAAGCCGGATCCCCTCAGACATATGTAAAGAGCTGTTGGATTGTGACCTTCGGGGAGAGCGGTTCATTAACCCGTTTGATATACCGGATGAATACAGGTCGCAGGAAGAAACCATACGCAACCTCATTCAAACGAAGGCCGTAATAGAAGAACAACTTGCAAATATCAAGGCGAAAATACTGGCTGACATGGAAGCGCAAGGAGTTAAAACATGGGCTACGGAAACGATGAGGTTGATCCGTAAGTCACCCACCACACGCTCCTCTTTCAATCTGCCGGCATTCAAAAGTGACCACCCTGGACTGGAGTATGAAAACTATATGAAGGTTTCCCCGGTGGCCGGATCTTTACAGATAGTAGTATAACCATAAAAAACGAAGAAATAATATGAACGAAGAACATTTGAACGAGAACAGCAAGGAGTTCAAGGCCGCCAAAGAACTGGAGAACGCCTTGAACGATTACGGGTGGAATCCCAAGAGGTTCGCCCTGGCAACGATGACTTTCCACAAGACCCTGCAACAGAGCCTGTTCAGGACAATCGTGGAAATCCTGAAAGTCTATGCTTCCCCTGAGAGAAGGACAGACCTAAGAAACGAGGCATCGAAAATCGGTGCCCAAAAACTGATGGAAGTGCTTATAGAAATGCAAGTGCCATTCATCTAAAGCGGTTGAAACAGATACCGCACCGATATTCCGAGGAGGGATATTCCTGTAAAAGGGAGTATCCCTCCTTTTTTTGTTTAACGACTTTCTAAAAATCAAGACTATTATGTTATACTATAATTTCAAGAACTACGATGGATTCAAGGACTTGTTTGGAACCATCAAGCATGGGAACAATACACAAAGCCGGAAGAACAGGATCCTGCTGGCTTACCTGAAAGACAAGAACCTGTTGCATCAAGCGGCGGCAGGCAATGATTATAGTTTTCTGCATATCAGCAGCATGGCAGAATTGGAGCAGCGTATGCAGAATGAAATTCTGATTAGCGGGAATGAAGATGAATCCCTCCCTTATGAACTGCATCTGATGGGAAAGACTTACTACAGCATTATTTATGAAACGGACGGGAATGACGGTTTATGTGAGGATGGAGATTCCAAATGCGTAAGATACCATAACCATAGAACCGGGAAAATCTTCAAGATGAAAGCGGGAAAACTCTACCGGCATCTGATTTTAGAAACGGAGTTCGGGAAAACACTCCCCGAACAGGTCATCACCTACCTGTGTGAGGAGTTCGCAGCAAAATGGCAGGCCTTTACGATGGGCAGGCTCCCCAAAAACAAGCTCTATGTCAATCAGGAATTTGAACGCATCTATTCTTCGAAGTACTGTGAAGGGGATTTCTGTTCCTGCATGGTTGACAAAGGCTATCACGGTTTTTATGAGAAGTCGGTCAATGCGAGCGCGGCTTACCTGGAGAATGAAAAGGGCAAGATCATCGCACGCTGCATCATCTTCAATGAAGTGAAAGACCAGGACGGTAAAGTTTACCGGTTGGCAGAACGCCAATACGCTACCGGTGACAACCATATTCTTAAAAGAGCCTTGGCAGACGCTCTAATCCGGGGAGGATATATAGACGGTTACAAAAAGGTAGGAGCTTCTTGTAATGAAGCGAATGCTTTTGTCAGCATAAACGGGGAATCCTTATCCGACCGGAAATTCAGAATCGCTTGCGATTTGGACTGGGATGACGATCTGAGTTATCAGGATTCGTTCAAATCCTATAGCATGAGTGCAAGGATAGCGGACAATTATTGTTATGGGGACATTGACCTTGGCATTACGGAAGGGAGCCTGAACAATGCGGAGGAAGATGGCTGTTATGACAGTTACCATGGGTATGATTGTGATGAAACCGTCCTTGTTTACGTTCATGGGGAAGAGTATGATTGTGATTCCGATAACCTCGGTGATTTCGTCTGGATTGACAGTGAGGGGGAATACCACCATAGGGATGATGTGTCGGAGTGTCCGGAGTGCGGCGGATATTTCTTAAAGTCTGAAACCTGTTATTCTGAGGTGACTGATGATAATTATTGCTGTGAGGAATGCAGGGAAAAAGCGGAAAAAGAATATAAGGATGCTAACTGGTATTATTCCGATTATGACGGTGAATATTTCGAGGAAGAAGATGACATCGCCTATTATTGGCGTTGGAACAGGGAAAAAGAGGAATACGAGAAAAAAACAATCTCCGTAAGCTCCCTGAGAAGCCTCCTTTATTCCGATGACTTCTTTGAGTTCGACAATGAATGTTTCGACCGGGTAAATCCCGCTACCAACCTTCCCTACGGTTATAAACTAATCAAAACAGTAGCATGACTTATGGAATTACTCAGACAATTATACAAAGTCCATAGCCTGAGCGGAAACGAGAAGGCTATGAAGAAGTTTGTCAGGAAATATATCAGGAGACATATTCCCGATGTGAAGATAAGGACAGACAGGAAGGGAAACCTCTATATAATAAAAGGTGTGGCGGAAACCTATCCCTGTATCGCAGCGCATCTTGACCAGGTGCAAAGGGAACATTCCAAGGATTTCACGCTCATAGAGACAAAGGGACTCATCTTCGGTTACAGTCCGAGAAGCCGGAGGCAGGAAGGTTTGGGTGCAGACGATAAAAATGGAATCTGGATAGCATTAAAGTGCCTGGAGAAATACGATACCCTTAAAGTGGTGTTCTTTGTAGAGGAAGAAACAGGATGCCAAGGCTCCAACCAAGCAGACATGGACTTCTTTATGGATTGCAGGTTTGTTATCCAACCTGACAGGAGAGGTTATAAAGATCTTATAACAAGTATCGGGTGGATGGAACTTTGCAGTGATGAATTTCTGAAAGCCAGCGGATATGAGAGCTTCAGTTATAAAACTACAGAAGGTTTGATGACGGATATACTCGCCCTGAAGGAAAGGGGGCTGGAAATAAGTTGTATCAATCTGAGTTGTGGATATTATGAACCCCATACTGACAACGAGTTTACGGTGAAGAAAGACTTGTTGAACTGCCTAAAGTTAGTGGAACACATCATCGAGAACTGCACCGACATTTATCTCCATTCATGCCTGGATATGAAATGCCTTATGGAAGCTGATGAATATGAAACGGCAAGGGATGAGGTTTTCGAGATTCTGGGAGGCGATGATACTTTAGGCTTCGAGGATATATACCAATTCCTCAAGCCCTATTTCCCGAACCTTACGAGAAACGACTTTATCAGGATTTATCTGGAATACTACAATCCGGAATCTGAGGAAAGTGAAGATATATGGGAAACGGGAAGCATAAATGATAAGGTATAAGGGAAAAAGAGAATCCTGTGGGAAAATAAGAAACAGTAGAATCTGAAATCTCACAGGATTCATTTTGTGTGATAAGGAATATGGCATTCTGTGTTCAAACCGCTGATGTGTTCAAATAAATCTGAAACACCGCTTTGAATACGCCATGCCATGTTACCGGATTAATCAAAGAATAAAATGAAAACAATGACAATGAAGAAAGCAGTTATCTATGCCCGTGTCAGTTCAACAGGTGACAGACAGGACACAGGACGGCAAATCAAGGACTTGGAAAACTATGCAAAATCGCAAAACATAGAAATCGTAAAAATCTACGAGGAGCATATCTCTGGGGCAAAGAGAATCGAAGAAAGGCAGGCTCTCACAGAATGTTTGGAATATTGTACCTCCCATTCTGTAGATTTCCTACTTTTATCAGAACTGAGTAGATTGGGAAGAAGTACGTTACAGGTGCTCCGTTCATTAGAAATCCTGCATGAGGCCAAGGTATCGGTATATATCCAGAACTTGGGGCTATACACCTTACAGCCCGATGGGAAAGTGAATCCGATTGCAAGCATTATGGTTACAGTTCTGGCTGAAATGGCGAATATTGAGAGAAGCAATATCCAATACCGCCTGAACAGTGGAAGAGCCAACTATATAGCTAATGGAGGGAGGCTGGGAAGAAAGAAAGGAAGCACCAAATCCGAAGAGAAGTTGAAAGAAGAATATAAGGAAACAATAGCCCTCTTGAAGAAAGGCTATTCAATCAGAAACATAGCCAAACTTCAAGGTATCGGAATCTCAACGGTACAGCGAATCAAGAACCAGTTTATAAACAACAACTTAAAGTAAAAGGAAATGGAAACAAACTACATTATCATCTTGGATTATTCAGCGGGTGAGGTCATAAAGATCAGGCTCACCAAAGAACAAATCAAGGAATCGGAGAAGTATGATGATTTTGAAACATTCCTGAGCACCCTGGAAGAGGAGTATGATTTCCGGTTGAAAGATTGTGTATGGATGTGTACAGAGAATTATCAGGAAAGGAGTTACGGATTTTAAACAGGGACAAGATTATGACTTTTGATTACAATAAGACACAGAAGCAGCGGATGGTTATTACTTTGGAAAATGGAGTAACCGTAGAAGGGATGTATCTTGATTTACGTATTACTCCTGAGACCATACCTGCCGGAAAAATATGGTATCAGATACGGCACTGTGATAATGATTGGATAGAACCTGCAACACTGAAAAAAGGCTGTGTGATGGTAAACTTTATGGGTACTTTTGTCTCAGCCCCTATCAAAGGGTTGGAAGAATGGGGTGATGAAGTGGAAATAGAGGGATATAAATTTGTAGAATCCTGAGAACAGAAAAAACGGAGAAATGAGAGAAGCTGAAAACAAGCGGCTTCTCTTGTTTTTTCTTCCTTCCCCAGTAATGTTTCTGTGTCTGAAAAGTTAAATTTTTACTTTTTTGTGAGAGTTTCTTTTTGAATTCTTTTGCCAATAGTGATAGGTGGAATAACTCAATCCTATCTGTCGTAGGTACGACTTCAATGACAGGCCGCTTTGTTGCACCTGTATTTCTAATTCTTCAAATTCAGTTCTGTTCATTGCAATTCGGTTTGATTGTTATGCGGGGCAAAATTACAATCAAACTATAGGGCATGCAATGTGTATTTCTTAGAATGCTTACGAATTATCAAACTCTTTAGCTTTTTTTATTATATTATCTGAGTACTTGCGAAACTTGAATAAGTTTAATATAAAAACAGTAACGAAGAACCTATTTCCTAAATATAAGAAAAGAGATCCTTCGCTACACCCTCATACCTTAAAAATACTACTTTAGATCCCCCAATGCATATTAGGAGCATTTCCCATTTCCAATACCAATACTCCTCCATTCATAATATCTTGATAATCCAAGTAACATTGAGAGTATTCCTTTCCATTCAAACGAGCAGACTGTATATAAGTATTAGAGGTTGAATTATTGTGTGCTTTGATGACAAATGTTTTATTATCTCCTACCTTAATTGTTATCTCGTTAAACAACGGAGAAGTTATCTCATAACGAGTATCTCCTGGACAAATAGGATACAAACCACATGCCGATAATACATACCATGCAGACATTTGTCCGGCATCTTCGTTACCTACCAATCCCTCCACTTTATCATGGTAAGCATGTTCGCAAATAAACCTAGACCAATATTGTGTTTTCCAAGGTTCTCCCAATCTATTATATAAAAAAGGAACATGATGAACTGGTTCGTTGGCATGATTGTAATATACATTCCACAAAAAATTGTGAGGTGTATGGGCAAACATGCTATCAAGATCAGCTACAGTTTGCTGAATACCTCCCATCAACTCTACCATACCTTCTATGTCGTGCGGTACAAACCAACCTTGTTGCAGTTCATTGCACTCAGTACAACCATACCCTTCCTGCAATTTTCCTCTTTGGGGCCATTTTATAAACGAACCGTCTTCTTTTCTCGGACGGAAGGCATGTTTTTCCTTATCGTACAAATTCTTATAGGAACGGGAAAGTTTCAAATACTTAACCATATCCTCTGTTTTGCCTAAATCTATGGCCATACGTGCCATACACCATTCCGTATAAGCATACTCTAAGGTTTTTGAAATACTATAAGGGGTATAGCCTCGCTCAGTATTGCCAAAAAGGCGTGCTGTATTGTCAGCGTAGGTATAAGCCTTTTCCTTATCTCCTTTAAATATACCCTTTACCCACGCATCGGCCAATACTGAAAGCGCAGGATTACCCAACATACACCCACTATATGCATTCAGGAGCTCAAAGCGCTCATAATAGTGATTACCACTTTCTTCAGCTAAGGTCGTCAAAGACATCAGCAGGTCATTAACCACTTCGGGATTAATGATGCTTTGTAAAGGCATTTGACTGCGAAATACATCCCAACCGCTAAACACGGTCCGTTTAGTAAAGCCAATCGATGTATGTATCTTTCCATCTCCTCCAATATAATGTCCGTCTACATCTGTAAAATTTCTAGGATCAATCATTGTATGATATAGAGCTGTATAAAAGATACGCTTTTGTTCTTCCGTACCACCTTTTACTCGGATAGTTGCCAGCATATCATTCCATTGCTTTTTAGTAGCCTCCTTTACGACATCAAAATTCCAATCCGCAATTTCTTGCTCTAGATTTTTACGTGCCCCTTCTATACTGACGAAAGAAATCCCCGATTTAAACAAAATCTGCTCATTTTCCTTTGTCTCAAAGTTAGCAAAGAATCCGATGTGCTTTCCTTGGAATTCTTTTTTATCTTGTATGATTTGCGCTTGGGATGTAAGTTTTTGAAATTGAGCACTTTCTACGAATTCACGTTTGCGCGAAATTCCTTCAGGAATTTCAACATTCCAAAATCCATAATCTGTCAATGGCTTTGAGAACTGAGCATGGAAATAGACTGTATATCTGGCATTGCCATCCCCGTTTCCCCAACCACCACCTTCTGGTGTACATTCCATACGACCTTCGATTGTGTACTCATCAACCACCTTTACAAATTGGAAGGTAGACGTGCCACCAACGCGACGAGCCAAATCTATCTGTATTCGAGATTCCTTACTCTTCGGATAAGTAAAACGTAGCATACCACTATGCTCCATAACCGTAGCCTCTGTTTGTACACCATAATCGGGCAAATATACACTATAATAACCAGCAGAAGCCTTCTCTGATGCCTTATCATACCGAGTGCGATACCCCTTCACTCCATTCTCTTTTCCAGAATTAGTATACATTTTACCTACCGTTGGCATTACTAACAAATTACCAAGGTCTCCATACCATCCCACACCACTCATTTGGGTAAAAGCAAATCCTTCAATAGTTTGATGTTCATAGCTATATCCCGAACCATTGTCTCCTCCCGTAATTGTATTGGGGCTTATTTGTACCGCACCAAACGGGTAAGTCGCTCCAGGAAAGGTCTTCCCTAATCCATGAAAGGCTCCCGCAGCTTCGGTATTCGTACTAGCCCCAATAAAAGGATTTACATACCCGGCCAGTTCCTTGTCACTTTCTGTTCCGCAACAAGCATAACACAAGACTCCTGTCCAGAACAAGATTACTTTCCACTTTTTGTTGTATATCCTCATTAACATTCTAATCAAAGACAAATTGTGATACCTTTTATCATTTTTCTTGAATCAGCACACAAGCTCCACCTCCTGCTGCAAGCTCTAGTTTTAGCACAGTGTTACAATCCACACTTTCTTCAACGGATTGGTAAGATTCACGATTAACAAAATAGTGTGCATCTTCACCATCTTTGGTTATCTGCGCAATAAATTTTCCTTTAGGTAAGAAAGACAAAGGAATTTCCACTGTGCGTGCCAATTCATTGGTAACTGCACCTATTAGCCAAGCTTCTTGGGTTTGACGCATCATAACAATATATTCTCCAATTTCGCCAGCCAAAGTCTTACTTTCTACCCAGGGCATCTTCTGTGCACTGATAAAGCGAAGTAACTCGGGATATTTCTTATAATATTCAGGTATATCTGGAAGAATGGTTACACCTGAGAAGGTGATCAATGTTCTAGCCGCCTCAGATGTTACAGTTGAAGGAACAGGCAAGTTACAATCTACACGAGTCGTTTTTCCCGGGCGTAAATCAAACATACCGTTGTTCATATCCAGAGGACCTGCTAGCATATTCACAAATACGGAAGTACAGAAAGTTTCCGGAACAAACACATGATAACCATCCAATTGCGCATGACAATATTCTCTAGTAACAGCATTAGGCCATGTCCGCATTTGTCCATAAGGGTGAACTGGATTATCGTGATAGTCTACTAATAAATGATTCTCGGCACACAGACGCGTTACAGTTTGTGTCCATTTATTTTTTTCTTCTTGAGTACCGGTCATAAAACCATATTTTACACCGACAGCTCCCCATTTACTATATTGTTTCAAAGTTTCTTCAATGGGATATTGTTTTCCTCCAACATCATTTAAATACAACCAAATACCTACACCCTTTTGTTTACCATATTCTATAAGTCTACGTACATCATTCGCCTTATCACCATTAATAGGATCAGAATCTGTGGCAAATTCAGGACCATACCAGTTAGCATCCAATACAAGATAGGCAAATCCTTGTTCAGCCGCAAAGTCCACAGCACGAACCCAAGAAGGATAAGACATCTCATATCTAAACCCATCTATTTCTGCACCATTCATCCGCCAATCCCATAAAGCAATACCCGGTTTTACCCATGAAAAATCATATTTAGGATCTGGTTCAGGATTAAGTAACTCTACAAGATGAGAATCTACCAATGTACCAGGAGTGGTGCCATACATGATAACACGCCATGCTGAACTATAATTTGGATGTAACTTTCCTGGTGTAGATATTACAGAATAGGCTATCTCACCCTTTTTCGAGAATAAACGCAACGGTTCTCCTTCTTGCAAATAAGCCTCATGAAGAGCCATATAATTATGGTCATCAGCTTTAATTGTAACAACCGGAAGTCTCTCACCGTTACTATCTGTAAGCTTTTCAGGACCAATATTATGTTCTTCGCCATTATAGCTCCATGCAGTATAATCATCAGCAAAGTTATATGTAGTACATTCCATAGGCTCTCTTTCTAGTTTACTATTCCCGGTAGGAATCTCATAACGAAAAGCAACTCCATCATTGTAAACACGAACTACTACAAGAAGTTTCTCCAAGCCATCCACGGCCGTACTACTTATCGTGAAAGTCTTTTCATTAAAATGATCATTTACTATAGCTCTCTTTCCCCATACTGGTTTCCAAATATCCCGTACTTGACGTTCATTAGTCTCTTCAATACTACATTCAGTAATTGTTAAAACATTGTTATTCTTAAATTTAATACCCAATGATGAATTGTTAATCAACTGTTTATTATTAGCTTTAAAAGCATAAACAGGTTCACCTTTTTCACTTTTATAAATAGTAAACTCTAACTTTCCATCCGGAGATTTGACCGTATTCGATACAAGGGAAGAGGAACATCCTGTTACAACAAATGCTAAAATACAGATATATATCTGAAATAGTAGTAATAAGTAATATCTCATTATTTAATATATTTAATTGATTATTATTCAGAACAAAACTCTAGTACTCCACCTTTAAAAATATCTTGAATAGAGATAAAAGGCTTTTCCAAAAGTTTTCCATTCCAATACACTCGCAATAAGTAATCTTTTTTATTCAATTCTGGAGCTTTGATTAACAATTTCTTACCATCTCGTAGCTGCAGGATTATCTCTTTAAAATGAGGTATACCCAATGCATACTCACCTGATGCCGGAGTAAGCGGATAAAAGCCCAATGAACTGAATAGATACCAAGCTGACATTTGTCCACAATCGTCATTACCAGATAAACCATCAGGCTTATTCTTGTAATGTTGTTTTATTATCATTGGAATACGGTTCTGCACTTTATCAAGCTTGCCACAACAATCATATAAGTAAGCGAAATGATGTCCGGGTTCATTATCATGACGATAATGCCCTTCATCAAAGTTTTTGTCTAGCTCCTTACAAAATACATCCTCCCCACCCAGAAGATGAATCAGATCAGGTATATTTTGCATAACGCAGAAACGGTATGTCCAGCGTCCACCTTCAGTAAATCCCTCTTCTATATCTGCCCAGCTACCATTACTATGTCGTGCTTGAAAAAAACCTGTCTGTGGATTGTACAGATTCAAATAGTTGCGTGAGCGTTTCATTAAGATATGATAATCTTCCTCATGTCCCAGTTTTTTTGCCATTTGGGCTACACAATAATCATCCATAGCAAACTCCAATGTGCGTGATACAGACTCTGTTGTCTTGTCTGCAGCAACATAACCTAAATCCAAATACTCTTTCAGACCTCCACGAGCCTCGTATGAACCGTTCCAATAATGTCTGTCTCCCCAACGATAGTCATCACGTGGTGCTTGAAAAGCATCCTTGCGGATAGCTTCATAAGCTTTTTCTACATCATAATTACGAAATCCGTTGACATACGCATCAGCAATAACAGCATCAGCATGTGTACCAATCATGATGTTTGTGTAAGAAGGATTAGGCCATTTAGGCAGCCAACCACCTTCATTATACATTTGTATCAACGCTGTAATCATATCATCTACCCGTTGAGACTGTGTCAATTGAAGCCAAGGGTGCTGTGCACGGAATGTATCCCACAGTGAATACGCATTGTATGAAATGCCTTTGTGAATCTTATCATCAAACGGGCTGTAGTAGCGGCCGTACTCAGAAAATTCACGTGGATATTGCATAGTGCGAAAAAATGCCGTATAAAAAATCGTTGCATCATCATCGGTTGCTCCTTTAATTTGTATCTTATCTAAATTTGACTTCCAAACTGCCTTCACCTTCTTTTTAGTTTGTTCAAAACTGACAGATGTGGGAATTTCTTTCTCCAAATTCTCCGAAGCCTGTTCAAAATCAATAAAAGAAGAACCGATACGTACTTCTACAACCTCTGTACCCAGTTCAAACTCTATATACCCACCAACATGGGCCCCCTCTTCCTTACTCTGCATCTTGGACACTCTATCCTCATTCCAAGTGCCATACTGACTGAATGGACGTGAGAATTTCAGAACATAGCACCCTTTAAAATTATATAAGCGAGGACCTAGATGACTATCATGCCTTTCCTTGTTACAAATTCGAATCTCCTGTTTGTCTGGAAGGATTTCAATAGATCCCCCCTCTTTTTCCCGACCAGCCTCCAAAAATAGAATAGCTTTCTCGGTAGAAGGATAATTGAAGCGGAAAAAAGAGCAACGGGATGTAGCTGTAAATTCGGTCTTCAAAGCATGACCTTGCACGTCATTATAACTTATCTTATAATAATATGGTGTAGCTATTTCTTGTGCATGATCTATCTTTACAGCCCGTTTTTCTGGTTCTAAATTCAATATTCCTACTTGTGGCATTAAGGTGAAAAAACCATAGTCGCCCATCCAAATAGCAGGTTGATGTGTAGCTACAAATCCCAGAAGATGAGTATCATTGTAATTATATGCAGTACGTGAGATACCGTTTATACGGGTTGCTGCACACCATTGTGTCATTCCGAAAGGCTCGCTGACTGCTGGTGTTGTGCCTCCATATTCAGTGTTATGAGAACCCGTACTACCAATAAACATATTGACGTAATCGATACTACTTTGAGCCTTGACCAAGCTGACACCCCCAGCCAAGACACAACATACAATTCCCCAAATAGCTAATTGAAATTTCATATATCTCATCTATTATTATAAAAACATTTTTCCTAGTTGTTACATTGTTTAAAATCTTGAAAGTTGTATGTATTGGTATGAATATTTGTTACAATTTGTCCATCTATCAATGCACGTGATTGTTCTATTCTAGGACCTTTAACTGCAAATCCATATTGCGGCAGTTGATATCTTTTTCCACCTACAGTAGCTTCGTAAACAGATTCTCCAAAATTGACAACAACCTCTGTACCATCAGCGAAACAAGTGCGCTGTACCATTCCGTCCAGAGTCAGGAATTCATGAACTGTCATTTCCTGTCCAGCAATCACCTCATGCAGTTTACATACGTTACGATAAGTCTCTAGAAAAAGTTCACGATTGGCCACCCAAGAGCCAGGTTTAGATGGCCCTGCACCACCGGTTTCTTCGTTCGCCCATAACAAAGGTATAGTGCCATACAAAATATTGTAACAATTCTTCATGTCTGTAAATTTCGGGTCAGCCAACGTTAAGAAATCATTAGCATCCCCCCAATACCAAGTGGATACTACGCAGTCATGGAATACAAGTTCCCATAGAGGAACACGGTACTGGGGATTCATGCCCAAAGTCTCATACTGCTCCCATTTATTACCATCCTTATTCATAGGTGGACGAAGATAAGGAGCATCCCAAGCATAATTATCTGTTCCTCCACTCATCATACCTTCTACGTAATCAATGACAGGAACAGCCCACCAACGACCATGTTCTCCGCCCACTACAAGACCTTGTGATCGTATATAATCGAAAAGACGTACACCTAGCTCTCGTTTTTCAGCACGGGTTAATGGATGCCTTTCATCGTAACACTCGTACAAATCTTCGGCTGTAGTCACATCTATGAAGCGACACAAGAAAGGATATTTAGACAATACTTCAGGAATCACTAATTTAGCCGTGCGTTCCCAAAATACTGGGCAACGTTTCATAGATTGATGTCCATCCCAAGTACACCAAGCTAACATGCGAGTACTGTCATCTTTCAATACGATATTATCTGGCAAATATTCATGTCCACTATCAATTTTTCCATCAGCTTCTACCTGAAAAACATCCTGATATGCATCATAACAACTTGTCAAATAACCCAATTCATTGATACTTTTTAATTCTTCAGGTGTAGAGTTACCATTCATAATCATTTTTTCCACGCCTGCTTTCTTTGCTTCTTTGGCAAATTCTACTGATTGTTGCCCCCATACATCCACTGCCCCAAAAAGGCGTGTCAGATTTGGGTTTTTCTTTACTTTCTCAGAGAAAGGGACAATCAAGCCGCGCTTTTGCGCATAAGTTCGATAGTATTTAGCCAACGCTACATAACCGCCATCAGAAACAAAATGACAGAGAAGACGGCGTGCATATCCAAAACGCTTTTTGCTGGATATCCAACCCGCTTTGGGCAGAACAATCTCACGCTTTCCAACCTTTACGGGAATCATGTCAAAGAATGCATCATCCGATGTATCCAATATAATCTCATATCCATGTCCTTCTTTTGCATCACATACACCTATCCAAGGCATGTCCAATAAAGCGGTAGTATAACGCTTATACGGAAACGGGTGAAGATCGGCTGGATAAAGATGCCCGTTACAGAAATCAGCTACAGCTATGGAGCAATGTTCCGAGTCCAACAAAAACGGATCAAAAAAAGGAATATCCTCTATCGGAGTATCACGATTTTCCATATCAGCTTCTATCTCCAAGTCCGCAGAGGCTTTTGGAAGACTCAGTTTTATTAAGAACGGATAATTATTAACTTCCGTTTCGAATGCTATCGCCCATTTATCAGCAGTACTTACTTCACTAACATTCTCTATTTTTTTTTCTTTTGAAGCTACTTGTTGCCACTCCCGATTTCCTTTTTTATCATACACGTTCAATACCCCGGTAGGTTGAATGGTTACTTTCAAATGACTATTTTCAATAAACCAAACATCTCCTTCCTGTGAAACTCCATCGCTTGAACTACAAGCACACAATCCCAACAAGACAAAAATTGTCAGGAAAACACTTATTCGTTTAAAAATTATCATAATAGTTTGTTTTTTACTTCCAAAATTATGTTGTTAGAATATTCAAATAATTATTGAAAGTTCTGATTAAAATAGAAGTCCCTGTATTTAGGGAAATACCACGAAATATAGGGACTACCTGATTAATATATAATACTAATACCCTTCGTTTTGCTTAATTTTACCTTTTGACTCATCTATTACCTCTTGCGGAATAGGAAAAAGTACCATATGCTTATAATCAGCCTCTCTTCCTTCTGGAATATATCCTTGGTCTACTGCTGATTGTATCCATTTTCCATGTCTAATTAAGTCACGTCGACGATGTCCTTCACAATATAATTCACGACCGCGTTCATCCAATATAAAGTCACGGAAATTCTCTTTACTAGCTGTAGCTGTAGTTGGAATAGTATTGGGTATACCAGCACGGGCACGAATCTGCTCTACCAATCCAATAGCTTCCTGTGTAGGACCCTTCTGTTCGTTTATAGCTTCGGCTAACTCCAACAAGACATCAGCGTAACGATATACCACTACATCATTACCTGCTTTTTCTGAAATCTGTGTCGGGTCTTCAGGATACTTGACAGGCAAAGCTCCCTTTACTAAATTGGGATAACCATTGTTACGGCTTGCTAATTTCGTTTCACCATTGCTTATATATTCAAATTCTGTAATAAGTGAAGGTGCCATTGCACGTTCATCTCCTGGTTGTTGAAAATGGTGATCGTAATATTTCCATGGCATATTATATACATTCCATCTTTGCACTTTGCTATTCGTCCAGAAAGAAGGAAGTTCAGGAGGAAGCACATGAGTAGTCCAGGTATTCCCATTACCATTTGTCTCAGATTGACAAGGTAATGCCCAGATAATTTCATTATTGCGTTCATTCTCTATGCTAAATACAGATGAATAAGTAGGCTGTAACTTGTATCCTAACCCTTGAATTTTTCGGCAATAGGTTTCAGCATCTGCCCAACGCTTTTCCTGCATATAAAGTTTTTCCAAAATGGTATAGGCAGCGCCTTTAGTGAGCCGTCCGTATTCAGAATCATCATAAGATACCGGCAAAATCTCTGCAGCAGCTTTCAAATCAGTTTCAATCAATTTAATAAACTCATCTTTCGGTAAGCGCTCCAAAATTATCTCATTTTCTGGATGGCGCAGAATTTCAACATCAGTAGTCACATTAGCAGTTCCGTAAAAATCATATAAGAAGAAGAGATATTGACCACGAATACACTGCAGTTCTGCTATATATTGTTTCTTAACATCATCATCTATAGGAGATTTTTGCAAATCGTCTATGACCAAAGTGGCCCGATTAGCCTCTTTTACAAACATATTATAGAATTTATACGCTGCATATGTTGTAGAATTCCATTGAAACTTCTCCATAAATTCATAATCATCACGTTGTGTACCCGTGTCATCTGCACACAAGTTATTTATCATCCAAAATGTTTCCGTCCAACCACCATAAATATCACCAGGTGAGCCTAATGGACTATAAATTCCTGTTACTGCTGCTTTGGCATCAGACTCTGTTTTGTAAAAATTTTCAGGAATAATCTTATCATATATTACAGGATCTAAATCTAAACAAGATTCCATGCCTATTCCTAACAAGACTACCAATGTAATCTGTTTTATATTATTCAAAAGTCTCATATTAAAATCTAATTAAAAAGTTATATCTACTCCAAAAGACATTGTTGTTTGAGTCGGATAAGCTGCAAGACCGTTCATCTCCGGATCGATGCCGCTATACTTAGTGATAACAAACGGATTTTGAACATCAGCATATAAACGCAAATTTTTCACGAACTTACTGAAGTTACCTAACTTAGGAAGAGTATATCCTAGTGTTATGTTCTTACAACGCAAGAAGTTTGCGTTCTCCAGCCAAAAGTCCGTACTGAAGTTATCATATGGGCTGTTCAAACATGTGGGGAATTTCCCGTTAGGATTGTCATGCGCCCAACGATTTGTTACTTCCGCTAACATGTTAGAACCATTTAAAATAGCATTCGACCCCTTCAAATAGGAAAGATATGCTGGATTTTCTAACTTTCTACCCAAGTAGCCATAAAAGAAAATATTCAAATCAAAACCTTTATAAGTAAAAGTATTACCAAATCCTACATAGAATTTAGAAGTAGCTGTACCCTTATATACAATATCAGCCTCGTCTAACTTACCATCCGGACCATCAGTCAGGTTACCGTTTTCATCACGTCCATGCAAATCTTTATACTTAATCATACCTGGCTTTGCATTTGGCATATGAGGTATTTTACAAGTTCCGTCAGGATTCATATCCTCAGGTTGTACAAGTCCGTCAGAGAGCATTAGGTAACGTGCATTCAGCATATCATGTTCATTCTCATAAATAGCCTTCTTCCATTGTGGACTTCTTTCTACCCAGCGATCACGATAGAAGGAGAAAACATAGTCTGTAGTCCACTGAAACTCTCCAATCAGATTACGGGTAGTCAAACCTAATTCGAAACCTTTACTGCCTTTCACACCAATATTAGCAACAATGGTATTGATCGGGTTATAAGACATTAGCTTCTTGGTATCTAATAAATCAGACACCCTACGGGTAAAATATTCCATGGAGCCCACAATGCGATTATTGAAAAAACCAAAATCAACACCAAAGTTAAATTCGGTGGTAGTTTCCCACTTCAAGTTAGGATTAGCTAATTGAGTCTGTGTTACACCAGTAGCAACCTGATCTCCAAACGTATAGTTACGCCCTGTATCATATAAAGCCAAGGCATTACTACCAATATTCGCATTACCTGTCTGACCGAAGCTGACACGCAGTTTAAGATCAGATACTATATTTTGGCCTTGCATAAAAGCTTCGTTGTTGACACGCCATGCTAAAGCTACTGATGGAAAAAATCCCCATTTATTGTTTTCTGCAAATTTGGAAGAAGCATCACCACGAAATGTAGCTGCAATCAGATAGCGATTATCATAGTTGTAGTTCAAACGTGCAAACACAGAACCCAGAACTTCCTCATTGCCATAAGATCCGACAGTAGGTTTAGCTGATTCGCCAGCACCCATATTATACCACTTAAAGATATCAGTCAAGAATTTACTATTAGAAGCATCTAGTCCATCTGTGAAAAACTTTTGATAAGAATAACCTCCCATCACTCTAAATGAATGTTTCTCCGCAAATGTTTTGTCATAAGTCGCAGTAATATCGAATACATTGTTGTTTCGGTTGATAAAGGAACGAGTAGCTCTACCATCTTCCTTAAAACCATAAAGTGTAGTTTTAGGCATATAGGTATTACGCTCTCCTTTATCTTTTTGAAAACCAGCATTCATACGGATATTCAGCCCCTCTATCGGAGTAACCTGCAGGTAAAAATTACCAAGCAACTCTAAATTATGACTTTCATCATCCACTTCCAGTAAAGATACTGGATTAGGCAGAAATGGTTGCTGAGGGTCTATCATATAATCACCGTTTTCATCATAAATTGGTAAAGTAGGATTTGCAGTCATTGCCGCACGAATAATACCAGCATGTTCATTTTGACTTGTTGTTAATGGGGCATTATCATTAGTAGTTTGACTAATACTGAAATTAACTCCAGCCTTAATATATTTATTAAATGTTTGATCGAAATTGAAACGTCCAGAATAACGCTCTATACCCGTACTTTTGATAACCCCTTCCTGATTTAAATAACTACCTGATACATAGTAAGATGTCTTATTGGTACCACCTGTTAATGAAATGTTATGTTGAGTCATAATGGCATCTCTCTCTACGGCTCCAAGCCAGTCTGTAGTCTGTGCATTAGCTATATCATCACTAGAATATTTATTCTCATAAGGAGCTACACTATTGGGGTCTGTAGAACCATATGGGTAAATTTTATTATCAGCTAACCAGTTTTCATAGCCAATTCGATTGTGTTCCGTCATAAAACCAGCTGCATCCAGCATTTTTTCATGCTTGGCTCTTTTGGATAAAGAAACAGAACCTGAGTATTTCACCATAGGCGCAGCACCTTCTTTTCCTCGTTTAGTAGTAATCAAGACGACACCGTTAGCAGCACGTGCACCATAAATAGAAGTAGCTGCAGCATCTTTTAACACCTCAATTGACTCAATATCGGCAGGGTTTAAATTATTCAATGGAGATTTACTACCGCCATCGTACTTACCGCCTCCTGGTTCCATATTATCCACATTCATCGGATAGCCATCGATAACATACAAAGGTCCGGGATTTCCTGCACCTCCAGCAGCATTACCACGGATTTGTACAGTAACAGCTCCACCCGGTTGGGCATTATTAAGTGTAATTTGCATACCAGGAGCCTTACCGGAAAGCATTTGTCCCAAAGAAACATTACCAGTCAAGGGTAAATCATCCGCTTTCACCTGAGTAATAGCACCTGTAATATCACTTTTCTTCTGTGTACCATAACCGATTACGACTACCTCATCCAAACTTTTAGAGTCTTCACGTAATACAACTTGTAGGTTGGAAATTTTATCAACCTTTACCTCATATGGTATATAACCGATATAAGTAATAGTAAGCACAGATTTTTCAGGGACATCAAGTTGAAAATTACCATTCATATCCGTAATTGTTCCAATACCCCCATTACCTTTTACTACTACGTTAGCTCCAATGATTGCCTCTCCTTTACGATCTACTACGGTACCGCTTATCTTTTTATTACCGGTAGAGTTCGTTTGTTTATTCTGAATCAGGATAATATTTACTCCTTCTATACGATATGATAAACCTAATTCCTCCAAAGCATCATTCAGTATCTCCTTCACGGATCCTTTACCATTTTGCAAACTTACAGTCATATTCAAATCAATAGATTTATTTGATACAAACAAATAATCTGTTTGATTCTCTACTGTTTTGATCAACTGAGATAATTTTAAATTTTTCTTATTAATTTCAATTTTGAGATCTTGTAAATTCTCTGCATACACCATGGATGAAGGTAATAATAAACACATGGCGATTGATAAAGAATGTCTAAATTTATTAAAAATACATTCTTTATTCCAAAAGTATTCACTTAAATGCATGTTTTTCATATATTTGTTATTATTATTAATTTTAATGCTAGGACTAGCATTATCTAATGTTTTTTTGAGTCGGTAAATGTTGCAGCATCTACCGACTTTTTCTTTCATTTAAATTCTCTTTTTATTATTTCATAGGCTATTTTATTTATGAGTTGAACAATTACAAAAAAAATGTCATTTTTTTGTTTCTATATAAATCACACTATCATCTATATTTCTTCGGTAAACAAAAGGATAATCATTCTGCAACACCTTCAAGGCATGTTCCACTCCATCTACTATACGGAATTTACCATTATATCTAAGTTTACTAAGTGATGAATCGTTCATTACAATCTGTATATCAAAAATCCGTTCAAATTTTTTCATTATTTCAGAGAATTGCTTATCTGTTACACATATCAATCCATCTGTCCAACGATATTCATCTGAATCTTTTGTATTCGTAACATACAATGAATCACCTTGGGAATATGCAGTTTCACCCGGAGATAAATATATCGATGTCATATTATTATCGACAACTTTAATTCGTCCCTCATAGAGACTTGTTTGAAAAACCGAATCTGCAGCATAGGCTGTAACACTAAACGTAGTTCCTAATACCTGAACATTATATTTATTGGTCTTGACAATAAAAGGCTCCTTACTTTTGGCAACTTTTAAATAGGCTTCTCCATCCAGCATTATTTCTCTCTTGCCATCTGCAAAAAGCAAAGGATACTGAAGGCGAGTATTAGAATTCAACCATATTGTAGTTCCATCTGGTAGCAATAATTTGCTTCGATTGCCAGCCGGTACATAAACCATTTGTGTTTTTTTAGATTGTTTATCCTGATGATACAGCTCAAAGAAATGCAAACAGCCAATCAAAACAAGTACAGAAGCAGCTATCTTGATTGTATTAATCATCCATTGAGAGAGGCGAATATGCTTCGGCGAAGTTGCTATGGCTTTCTCATCCATTAGCAATGTGGCATCAAAACGAATTCGTTCCCGTATGAATAGCTTCCGGTTATCTGAGCTTTCCTCAATCCACTGATGAATAGAATTCTTTTCCTCTTCAGTGGCTATTCCTTCAAAATAGCGATATAATATGTCTTTTTCCATCTTCATTTTTTTGGGGGATTCATAATTAGAGCAACTCAACTTTGCAAAATCCCAAACAGTGACCCTATTTTTTTATATTTTATTTGTCTTTTATTTACAGAAAAGTATGAAAGGGGAGGTCTTGCCACCGACTGATGGCTTTTGTAAAGGAAATAGAATAAGGTATATATAGTATTACAACTCATTCATCAATAATCATATAGTAGAAATATCATCAATGGTAAATAATCTTTCAACTCATAAGATAGTAAATTGATAGCCTTATTGATATGATAGTCCACTTTTTGCAGAGATACGCCTAAAATGCTTGCAATTTCTTTTCGCGACTTATTCTTCAAACGGTTCAGCACGAAGATTTCCCGAGTTTTATCCGGCAACTTGACCAATGCTTGCTTCAAAATTCTTTGAACATCTTCCAAAAAGATAGCATCATAGCTATCGTCTTCTAACGTCTGAATACGCGTAGCAATTTCCCATTCCTGCAAGTTGGTACAGTGTTTGCTAAATTCTTGCTCCACCGACAAATGTTTTAAATAATTCAGACATTTATTTTTAACCGTTAACAAAATATAACCTATTACATCTGTATCTCTAGGAATACTACGCCTATTCTCCCAAAAATAAAGCAAAGCATCATGAACGATATCTTCGGATGTAGAAGAATCATTCATATAATAATAGGCATAACGTATAAAACGCGCATAATAAGTTGCATAGAAAGTTCCAAAATTCATTTCTGAACAAACATCAGATAGCGTTATCTTATTCATTTTCTCTATACTATAGAATTAAAGTTAGACAAATCAAGTAAAAAACAATCTAAAACACCAATATATATTTGGCTCAACAAAATATTTATGCTATATTATAAACTTTAAATTGCAAAAGCATATATATATTCAAAATTAGTCAGAAATTTAATCTCAGACAAATAGCTGTTACACCTCTATTAATGAGCATGTATCATATCTAAAGTGGGTATAATTAAAAGTTTTTAATAGTACATTAAATTTTAATGTTTTATAAGTATCTCGATTAAACATAAGCATCTCGTTAATACAATATAGCCTCTAAAATATAATCAAAGATTATTACTGTATTTCTTCAGAAATATTATCTTTCCGCTTCTATGGTATAGGTAAAACTTTCTGCACGATAATAGCCAATGTTATACTCAATAGGAACTCCATCGATATCAGAAACGAATCTTTTTCTTACCAATATAGGATCGCTTGACTTGATATCAAGCTTTTCCGCAATGAACTCTCCAGCCAAACGCGCAGAGACCTCCTCTTTACTTTTTTTTACAATAATATCATATTTATTTTCAAGTATTCCATAAAGTGGTTGTGAAAAATCCTCGTCTCCGGTAAACGGTATACTCGGATTAAAATAAGAGATAAAATAGACAATTGGGTATTCCTTATTTCCACGTACTCGTTCCAATACCATACATTTTGTATTTTTCTCAGGGTCTATATTGAAAAAAGAACAGATTTCATCAAATGGTTTTTTAAAACTGACATGCAGTTCGAAATTTTTAATTTCAATGCCCAACATTTTCATTTCCTGTGAAAAACTCAACCAATTTTTCACACCTCCTACGATACCTTTCTTTACGACTTTTGTACCATATTTTTTTTTTCTAACTAACAATCCCTCGAACACAAGCTTGTTGATGGCTTGACGAAGTGTGTTCCTTGATATATTTAATTGTTCAGACAATTGAACTTCACTAGGAAGTAATTTCCCGTTCTTATATTCATCCGATTCGATAAGTTTTCTCAATATCTCCTCCGCTTGTACATGCAAGGGCTTGCTACTAGTATGATCTAATTTCATATATGTTAGTTTTATTCTTCTGCAAATATAATAGAAAAAAATCTTAAACTATTGTTTAATATAAAATCTTATTCATATATTTGCATAATAACACATATGTATAAACAAATATACTTAATGTCTGATCCATTAGTATTCCATTAAATATAACAAGTTAAACAATTAATCAAATAGACCCGTAATCAAGGGATCATATAGATCTATGACATCATTGAAATTAGTCTTGTCTAACAGGCCACGCAAGTAAGTTTTGTCTGCCAATGATATGCTGAGAATTTGTAAAACTTCATAGGTTGAAC
>UMEP01051355.1_pt1 | contig 31469 bp, 27 predicted proteins | sample 1964771 | NCBI WGS metagenome assembly UMEP01 (sample SAMEA4836022, study PRJEB28245) | human gut metagenome | biome: gut microbiome; material: fecal sample | place: Denmark | collected 2008 | reverse complement strand
GACGCAGCAAGGCAACGGCAATTAAGCGATTCGAAGTTGTGAAACGCACGATCCGCCTACATATTTCTCCGTGCCCGAACGATACCTTCATGTTCGACGCACTCGTGAACGGACGCATCGACTGCGGGGAGCTAACCTTCGAAGTCGCCTACTACGACATCGAAGAACTGAACCGCCGTGCCGAAGCAGGCGAAACCGACGTAAGCAAAATCAGCTACGCCCTGCTGCCGGAAATACAGTCCCGCTACACCCTGCTGGACAGCGGTTCGGCTTTGGGACGCGGCAACGGACCGGTCTTCGTCGCACGGCAGGGAACACCTCCCGATTCGATCCGCCGGGTCGCGGTACCGGGACTGCACACTACGGCCAACGCCCTGATGAGCCGCCTCTACCCGTCGATCACGCAAAAAGAGCCGGTGCTCTTCTCGGAAATCGCACCCGCCGTGGCACGCGGGGAATACGACGCCGGGGTGTTGATCCACGAAGGCCGCTTCGTCTATCGAAAACTGGGCCTGGAGCTGATCGCCGACTTGGGAGAGTTGTGGGAATCCCGCACCGGATTGCCACTCCCGCTGGGAGCCATCATCGCCCGACGGACACTGCCGGAAGAGCTTCGCTGCGAAATCGAACGATTGCTGCGCTCGAGCATCGAATATGCTTTCGCACACCGGGAGGAATCCCGCACCTATATTAAGGAGCACGCCCGGGAGCTCGACGACCGGGTGATCGATCACCACATCGACTTCTTCGTCAATTCGTATTCGTTCTCCCTGGGCGACGAGGGACGCCGGGCCGTCCGCGAACTGACCGGCGTCGAAGTATGATCCGCCGCCGACCGGAACACCCGAACAAACGCCCGCCGTAGGATTGGGTTTCGACATTTTTGAAAAATTGAAAAAATCGCCCTTTTCCGGGCGATTTTTTATGTCCGGAAATTTGGCCGATTGATTTTTTTCGTATATTTATAAGGCGAAGTTTGAAAATCGCCGGCGGACTTTCCGCCAGGACGAATCGGTATCGCAAAAACCTTATAAAAAGATAACGAATATGAAAAACTATTCAGCGAAAGAAATCAAGAACATCGTTCTTATCGGCGCTCCCGGCACGGGAAAAACTACCCTTGCCGAAGCGATGGCTTTTGAGGGTAAGGTCATCGACCGCAGGGGTAGTATCGAGGCGAACAACACGCTCTCGGACAACACGGATATCGAGCACGAGTACAAGCGCTCGATCTATTCGACCATCCTCTTCACCGAATTCATGGAGCGCAAGCTCAACATCATAGACTGTCCGGGATCGGACGATTTCTGCGGAAGCCTCTTCTCGGCCTTCAAGGTGGCGGACGTGGGTGTCATGGTCTTCAATGCCCAGAACGGCTGGGAGGTAGGCAGCGAGATCCAGGCCCGTTACGCCCGTGTACTGAACAAGCCGCTCATCGCTTTCGTCAATCAGCTCGATTCGGACAAGGCATCGTTCGACGCTACGCTCGAATCCATCCGTGCGGCCTCGCGCGTGAAGCCCGTCGTAGTCCAGTATCCGGTCAATCCGGGCCCGGGATTCGATGCTTTCATCGACGTACTGCTGATGAAAATGTACCGCTTCAAGGATGAGAACGGCACCCGCGAAGAGCTCGACATCCCGGCCGAAGAAGCGGAGAAGGCCCAGGCTCTGAACAAGGAGCTGGTCGAAGCAGCCGCCGAATACGACGACGCCCTGATGGAACTCTATTTCGAGAAGGGCACACTGACGCAGGACGACATCCGCTCGGGCCTGAAAATCGGCGTATCCCGTCGGGCGGTCATGCCCGTATTCTGCGGCAGCGCCAAGCGCGACATCGGCACCAAGCGCCTGATGGAGTTCATCATCAACGTAGCGCCCGGCCCGCTGAAGGCCCCCGCCTTCCTCTCGACCGAAGGAGAGGAGATCCGGGCCGACGAAGCGGCTCCGGCCGTAGCGTTCATCTTCAAAAGCCAGCTCGAACAGCACATCGGCGAAATATCCTACCTGCGCGTCATCCGGGGCAAGCTCACCGAAGGCATGGAACTCCTGAATACCCGCACGGGCAACAAGGAGAAGCTCTCGCAGCTCTTCGCCGTCGCGGGCAAGAATCGCATCAAGGTCACCGAACTGGCCGCCGGCGACATCGGCTGCACGGTGAAGCTCAAGGGCACGCGCACCAACGACACGCTCTCGACGCCCGGAACGCCCGTCACGATCGACCCGATCGTCTTCCCCGAACCCCGCTACCGTGCGGCGATTAAGACCAAGGACCAGGCCGACGACGAAAAACTGGGCAAGCTCCTGAACGACGCCAAATACGAAGATCCGACTATCCTGGTGGACTACTCCAAGGAGCTCAAACAGACCATCATCCAGGGCCAGGGCGAACACCACCTGAACATCCTGCGCTCGCGCATCGCCTCGGAGAACAAGCTCCAGTACGATTACATCGCCCCGAAGATCCCCTACCGCGAAACCATCACCAAGGTAGCCCAGGCGGACTACCGCCACAAGAAACAGTCGGGAGGCGCGGGTCAGTTCGGCGAGGTGCACCTGTTGATCGAGCCTTACACCGAAGGCATGCCCGAACCCAAGAGCTACAAGATCCCCGGCAAGGGAGAACTGGCGGTAAACATCAAGGGCAAGGAAGAGTACGACCTGCCCTGGGGCGGCAAGCTGCAATTCTATACGGCGATCGTCGGAGGCGCGATCGACGCCCGCTTCATGCCGGCCATCCTGAAAGGCATCATGGAGAAGATGGACGAAGGTCCGCTGACGGGTTCCTACGCCCGCGACATCCGCGTCATCGTCTATGACGGCAAGATGCACCCGGTCGATTCGAACGAGATCTCGTTCAAGCTGGCGGCCCGCAACGCTTTCAAGGAGGCGTTCCGCAACGCGGGACCGAAGATCATGGAGCCGATCTACGACGTCGAAGTCCTCACGCCGAGCGACTACATGGGCGCCGTCATGAGCGACCTGCAAAACCGCCGGGCGATGATTATGGGCATGGAGTCCGACAAGGGCTTCGACCGCCTGAACGCCCGCGTACCGCTGGCCGAGCTTTACCGCTATTCGACCACCCTGTCGTCACTCAGTTCGGGTGCCGCGACCTACACGATGAAATTCGCCTCTTACGAGCAGGTTCCGGCCGACGTGCAGGACAAGCTGCTGAAGGCCTACACCGACACCGACGAGGAGTAAATCGGCGGAATTTTACAAAAGAGGGTTGCCTATGTGCATTAGACAACCCTTTTTCATGTCGCTATGTACGCCGAAATTGCCAAGAATCGTATTTTCGAAAGGCAATCATATGTCCCAAGATGCCATTATCCGACGGTCGCCTATTCGCGGCTCATGGCCGCATTTGTAAATTCTACCCTTTCCCTGGCTCCCCTCCACGAAGGGAGCTTCGGGCCGCTACACACCCAAAGAGGGCTACTAAAACCGCATTTCGGAAATGCAAAAGACGGATCGAACGGCACTTTTGGGGTACCTTACCGCTCCGATTTCCGGTTCGGCCGCCGACGGCCCCTCTTTTTCATCTTCATCGCATGCGAATCACTTTTCGGCTGCCGGGTCGTATTCGCCCGTACGGACCATCTCCAGGGCTTTTTCCAGAATTTCATCGCATCCGGTATGCAGACCTTCGACCGTGGCATGTACCGGTATATCGATCCACACACCCGGCGTGCGGGTGTGCGGATCGTCCGGATAATAAACTCCGAAACCGAAAGCACGTAAAAAAGACTCCATGTTAATTTAATGTTAACAATGACCGCCACAACCGGTCCATCCGGATTTTTAATGTAAATTTGTCTGAAATTTTGTGTAAAAAATCCCGAACATGAGCGAAATCTACACCGTTATCGTCGTTATTCTGGGAATCCTGGCCGTTTCGGGCCTTTTCGTGGGCGTTTCCAACGACGCCGTCAATTTCCTCAACTCGGCCATCGGTTCGAAAGCCGCCCCCATGAAGACCATTCTGCTGGTCGCCTCGATCGGCATCCTGTTGGGTACGGTCACCTCGAGCGGCATGATGGAAGTGGCCCGCAACGGTATGTTCAACCCGGGGCTTTTCTCCTTCCACGAAGTGATGATGCTCTATATGGGCGTGATGTTCGCCAACGTCATCCTGCTGGACCTCTACAACTCGATGGGGCTCCCGACTTCGACGACCGTATCGCTGATCTTCTGCCTGTTGGGTGCCGCCGTCGCCGTTTCGATCTACAAGATCTCCAACGACGGGGCCCTCGGCATGGGCGACCTGAACCATTTCATCAACACGGGCCGCGCGATGGGTATCGTTTCGGCGATTCTGCTCTCCGTAGTGATCGCTTTCACGTTCGGCACCCTAATCATGTATATCTCCCGTCTGATCTTCTCGTTCCGCTATACGGCGATGTTCCGCCGCTTCGGTGCCTTCTGGTGCGGAGCCTCCTTCACGGCGATCCTCTACTTCGCCGTCTTCAAAGGACTCAAAACCCCGCTCGCCGGAAGCGCCGCGATCGAATGGATCGACCAGCATATCCTGCTCTCCCTCTTTTTGTGCTGGGCCGTCGGCAGCCTGCTGCTCTTCTTCCTGCAACGGCTGAAAATCAACATTCTGCGACTTACGATCCTCTCGGGCACCTTCGCTCTGGCTCTGGCATTCGCAGGCAACGACCTGGTGAACTTCATCGGCGTCCCGGTAGCCGGATTCGACGCATACAGCATCGCCCGTCATGCCGGCGACAGCACGATTCTGATGGAAGGGCTGAACGCCAGCGTTCCGGCCAATTTCCTGGTGCTGATGACGGCAGGCGTCATCATGATCGTCACGCTCTGGACCTCGAAAAAGGCGATGCACGTCACCGAAACCGAAATTTCGCTTTCGACGCAGGGCGAGAGCGAGACGCAGTACGGCTCGTCGCTCTTCTCGCGCACCATCGTACGGGCCGCCCTGAATGCAAGCAACGCGATCGACCGCACGATCCCCAAAAAAATCCGGGACAAGATCAGCAGCCGCTTCCAGTACGAAGACATCGAGCACAGCGGCGCCCCCTACGACATGATCCGCGCTACGGTGAACCTCACGACCTCCGCCATGCTTATTTCGGTGGCCACGTCGCTCAAACTGCCGCTTTCGACCACCTACGTCTGCTTCATGGTAGCGATGGGATCGTCGCTCGCAGACAAGGCCTGGGGACGCGAAAGCGCCGTGTATCGCATCTCGGGCGTCATGACCGTCGTGGCCGGGTGGTTCATCACGGCCGTCGGCGGTTTCCTGATCGCCCTGGCGATGGGGCTCATACTGATCTACGGCGGTATCGCCGCTTTCGTCGTCACCACGCTGCTGTGCGGCTACATGCTCGTCAAGAGCAACTTCTTCAAGAAGAACAAAGCTACCGAAACCGCCGCCGTGAAAGCTGCCGAAACCGGCTCCGACATCATCTATAACATCACGCAGGAAGTGTGCGCCACGATGGAGCGCACGACCCGCATCTACGACCGCACGCTGATCGCCGTCTTCAAAGAGAACCGCAAGGTACTGCGCGAAATGGTGCGCGAATCCAACGAACTCTTCTACCAGTCGCGCGAACGCAAGTACTCGCTGCTGCCCACCCTGCGCAAACTGCAGAAAGGCGACATCGATACGGCCCATTACTACGTACAAGTGGTGGACTATCTGAACGAAATGACCAAGGCGCTGGCGCACATCACCCGTCCGGCGTTCGAACACATCGACAACAACCACGAGGGACTCTCGAAAGAGCAGACCGAGGACCTGATGCACATCAACGACGAAGTGGAGTCGATCTACCGCCACATCAACAACATGCTGCGTACGGGCGACTTCTCCGACCTGGACATGGTGCTCGAAATGCGCGACCGGCTTTTCGAGGCGATCGCCGACGCCATCAAGTCGGAGGTGACGCGTATCAACGAGAACCGCTCCAACACCAAGGCCAGCATCCTCTACCTGACGATCCTGAACGAAACCAAGAGCATGGTGCTTCAGTCGCGCAACCTGCTCAAATCGCAGCGCTACTTCCTCGAACACAAGGACGGGCCGCTGCAGTGGCTCAACAAAATCAAGTAACTCCGCCTCCCGCCGGGAAGCAAAACGAAATTCACCATGGACATCGCACTGGCCAAACGGCGGGAAAACATCGCCGAATACATTCTCTACCTCTGGCAGATCGAGGACCTGCTCCGGGCGCTCCAGTTCAGCCCCGAGGCCATCTACTCGCAGCTCATCGCTCCGCGCGGAATCGAAGAGGGACAACGCCACAACTACCTGCTCTGGTACATGGACATCGCCAACCTGCTGCGCGAAGAGGGCAAAGAGGAAAAGGGACACCTGGAGCATACGCTGCATCTGATAGGGGACCTGAACGACCTGCACCTGCAACTGATGAAGCTGCCGATCGGGGAGCACTACCGTCAGACTTTCGCCAAGCTCGAACCCGAACTGCCGCGTCTGCGGGCCGTGCTGGGGCGCGAAATGAGCGACATCGAACTCTGCTTCCGGGCGCTTTACGCCGCGATGCTCTACCGCATCAAGGGCGAAGGAGGCAAGAGCGCCGTGAGCGACACCATCGAATACGTTTCTCCCGTCATCGCCGAACTGGCCGACATGTACGGCAAGGTCGAACGGGGCGAGGCGGACCTCTTCAAAGACACGGCACCGGAACGGTAACCGATCGTAAGACACGGGACGAAAGCGGATTGTGCGGAGTCGCACCCGAAACGAAGAAGAAGAAAAATTTACGATATTTTTGGCAGATCAAGAAAAAGATTATACATTTGCACTCCGCATTGTACGCTAAAACAATAAAAACACGATAGATCTATGGCAATGAAAAGAACATTCCAGCCTTCGCGCCGGAAGAGAATCAACAAGCACGGATTCCGTCAGAGAATGGCTACGGCCAACGGACGCAAGGTTTTGGCTGCGCGCCGTGCGAAGGGTCGCAAGAAGCTGACCGTATCGGACGAATCGACGTTCAAGTACGCTTAATTCCTTCGGGATTCAAGCCATAGCAAGGGCGGTGCATTGATGCACCGCCCTTGCTGTTCAGTCGGTAGAAACGCTTCTTTCCGACCCAATCTTTTAAGCGGTGCGTCCCTCTTTTTTCCGGCGACAAAGTGAAAGTGCCCACAGCCTTTTTTCAAGAAGGCCGTAAAAGCTGCAAGGCAAAAATTACCGGTTCCCAGCATAGTTCACACGCCTTTTCTTTCGCAGAAAAGGGCAAAAGAGCCGCATCCGATCCTGGTTTACCGCCTCGCCGGGCGAACGCAACGCACTCGAAGACTTTGCGTCCTTCCGCTCCGAGTACCCCGGAGGTAAGTACGCCACCGATTTTCCGCAAACACACAATCCGCACTGCCTGTGACGACGAATCACCCGCCTCGAATCCCGTTTTACGGGACACATCTCCCGTACCTGTGGCAGCGGTTAATCCGGCAACGAAAGAGGGCATATGACAGACTAAAAGCACGGGCAATGAATCCGGCCGATGATATTTATCAATCCGATTCTAATTTTCAGTTTTCCCCTTTTCGATTTCCGACCTATTCCGTATATTTGTAGGAGAAGACAGAATACGATTCGGGCAAGTTCGCATAAATGCGACTGCCGCTTCTTTTTACACCCCTCGTTATGGAATAGAAAATACACCCCGACGGCCCGGACAAATTTGGCCCGCCGCACGGTTTTCACTATATTTGTAAAATAATGGGAGATATTCCGGGAAATCCGGAGCGGCGTTTGCCGCAAGGTTCGCCTCCCCCATTCGCTCAAAACAGATCGAACATGGCAATATTCAAAGTCGAAGGCGGCCGCCGGCTGCGCGGTGAAATCACGCCCCAGGGCGCCAAAAACGAGGCGCTTCAGATCCTCTGCGCCACGCTGCTCACGCAGGAAAAGGTAATCGTACACAACGTCCCGCAGATCCTGGACGTGATACAACTCATCGAGTTGCTGCAGGCGATGGGCGTCGAAGTGGAGCGCCTGTCCGAAGAGAGCTATTCGTTCCGAGCCGCCGACATCGACCCGGACTACCTGCGCTCGGACGACTACTGCCGCCGGGCCAGCCGCCTCAGGGGGTCGGTGATGCTGCTGGGTCCGATGCTGGCGCGTTTCGGCGTGGGCTACATGCCCAAGCCGGGCGGCGACAAGATCGGCCGCCGCAGGCTCGACACCCACTTCATCGGCTTTCAGAAGCTGGGCGCCACGCTCGATTTCGACACTGCGGCCGCCTGCTCCGAAGTCCGCTGCAAGGAACTCAAGGGATGCTACATGCTGCTCGACGAGGCTTCGGTGACCGGCACGGCCAATATCATCATGGCGGCTGTGATGGCCAAGGGTTTCACGACCATCTACAACGCCGCATGTGAACCTTACATCCAGCAACTGTGCCTAATGCTCAACCGCATGGGCGCACGCATCTCGGGCATCGCCTCGAACCTGCTCACCATCGAGGGTGTCCGGGAGCTGCACGGCACCGAACACACGCTGCTGCCCGACATGATCGAGGTCGGCAGCTTCATCGGTCTGGCAGCTATGACCCGTTCGGAGCTGACGATCCGCAACGTTTCGTTCGAGAACCTGGGCATCATCCCCGCCCAGTTCGCCCGCCTGGGCATCCGCTTCGAACAGCACGGCGACGACATCTACATTCCCCAACAGGAGCACTACCGCATCGAGAACTTCATGGACGGCTCGATCATGACCATCGCCGACGCACCCTGGCCGGGCCTCACGCCCGACCTGCTGTCGGTATTCCTCGTGGTGGCCACCCAAGCCAAAGGCTCGGTGCTGATTCACCAGAAGATGTTCGAAAGCCGCCTGTTTTTCGTCGATAAGCTGATCGACATGGGGGCCCAAATCATCCTCTGCGACCCCCATCGCGCGACGGTGATCGGACATGACCACCAGATGCGGCTGCGGGCTACGCGCATGACTTCGCCCGACATCCGTGCGGGTGTGGCGCTGCTGATCGCGGCGATGAGCGCCGAAGGTACGAGCACGATCCAGAACATCGAACAGATCGACCGCGGTTACAAGGACATCGACGGACGCCTCAACGCCCTCGGAGCCCGGATCACCCGGGTCGAAGAGTAACGACCGGCCGGTGTCCGGAATAAGGAAACGAAGCAAAGTTGTAATAATATGTTTTTGGAAAATGCCAGCCAGAAAGGTTGGATCGAAGTGATATGCGGCTCGATGTTCTCGGGCAAAACCGAGGAGCTGATCCGCCGCCTGAAGCGGGCCGAATTCGCCCGCCTGCGGGTCGAAATCTTCAAACCCCGCATCGACGTGCGATACTCCGAAGAGGAGGTCGTTTCGCACGATGCCAGCGCGATCCGCTCCACGCCGGTAGATTCGGCACAGAATATCCTGCTGATGACCTCGGACGTCGATGTCGTGGGCATCGACGAGGCGCAGTTCTTCGACCAGGGACTGGTGGAGGTCTGCCGGCAACTGGCCGACAGCGGGGTGCGGGTAATCGTGGCGGGCCTCGACATGGACTTCACGGGCAAGCCCTTCGGACCGATGCCGGCGCTGATGGCTACGGCGGAGTACGTAACCAAAGTACACGCCATCTGCGTACGGTGCGGCAACCTGGCGCACCATTCGCACCGCCTGACCAACGACGAAAAACAGGTGATGCTCGGTGCGCAGGACTCCTACGAACCGATCTGCCGCCACTGTTTCGCCGAACTGCGGAAAAAAGAGCGGGAATAAAAGGCATCTGCCCGTTAAAAATCCGGACCTTTTCCGGACCGTACGCTTCCGAAGCATACAACTCGATACGTCAATCCCCTCCGCAAGAGGGGATTGTTCTTCGGATAAACGCAACCGAAAAATCAATATCCGGAATTTCCAAGCGACAGAAAAAACAGAGAATACTTCGCACGAGGCGCAGAATATACTCAACATCAGCCGACAGTGCATAACCCGATCGGCAGGTTATACGCCCGAATATACCGGAAAATTCACGATTTTCGCATCCGACCGCCGCATACCCACAGCCTTCGCCGCAGTGTCGCCTACACTCGTATTGCCGTCATATCCTCCGCAAAAACATATCAAAAAGGGACCGGCTCTGAATAGAGCCGGTCCCGCCATTCAATAAAGATTCGGAGCCTTTTCACCCGGCGATTTTCCGGTTATCTTCTTCCGCTCCTTCCCCCGCAGGAAGAAAACCTGAAACAATCGCCGTCCACGATGCGGTTATTTCGTCACATTCACAACGATCTGCGCCGTACGTTCGCCGAACGTATAGACATATTTCACCGGAATCGTTACGGTAATCTCCTTCATCAGTTCCAAATCACCGCCTTCGACTACCGTAAGAACATGACTCTCCGCATCGAACTTCACACGGCCGTCGGGGATGGAAACCACCGCCTCGCCATATTCGATGGTTGCGGCTACCGCCGTATTGGTATTCTGCGCATTTGTCGAACCATCGAATACATTCACGTCATTGACCGCCTTCAATGTAAGCAACGTAGCGACATCCAGCGTTACATCTTCATCGACTTTGGCGACGAGTTTTCCGGTTTCGACCGCAATCGTCGCGTCAGCGATCGGATCAGCGATCGATACGGTAAAGGTCTTCGGCTCGCCCAACGCCTTGCCACCATACATCACCTGGGCGGTAACCACGATCGACAATTCGTCGCAGGTACCCCAATCGAGTGTCGCATCCGTGATGACAGCCCCTTCTGCCTGGGTCGCATAAACGACCTTTGCTTCTGCCGGAGCATCTTTTGCGATGTACCAGGTTTTCGACAGGTCGAATGCATCGATCTGCAGCGTGCTGCCTTCGATCTTCATTACGGCCTGGGCACGATCGTCGTCCGAAAGCGACGATCCGCGCAGCAACTCGATTTCGGGAGCCGTAACAGTCACGTGCAGGACAGCTTCGAACGTAAGTACGGGATCGGCAGTCGTAAAGAGGTTCTTCACGGTGTAGGAAACATTCAGAGCCGCAGCTTTGCCGAAGACAAAGTTGATGTTCTTACCGCTCGCTCCGACCGTCGCATAGTTGCCGGCTTCATCCTTCACCATGTCGCTCGTCCAGGAGAGCTGCATGAACGTTTCCTCTCCGAATTGCGCCCGGGCCGTCTGATCCAGACTCTCCCAAAGGAGCGCACGGAATTCTTCGACGGCGATGTGATGGCCCGTCGAGGATGCCGCATTATACGGCAATTCGAGCGTTTGCTCCAGCATTGGAATTTCAGGAATACCCGTTACGGATACGGGGATCGTAATCGTTACGACGGTCTTATCGTCGTTGGTATAAACGGCTTTTACGACATATTCAGCACTCTGTGCCAGATCGCCGACCAATTTCAAATCGACCGTTTGCACATCCGTATCATAGGTCGGAGTAGCCGGCAATTCGATCGACGGGACGATCTCCGATACAAGCTCCGTACCCCGGTAAAGTTCGACAACCAGATTCTCATTATCCTTGAGCGCATTATACTGAACGGCAGAAAGCATACCCTTATCCGGAGTCAGCACAAGTCCTTTCGCCTCATACGTATCGTCGGAGGTAGCGGCAGCATACGTCCACATCACTTCGGATTTCGGCGTGGAAAGTTCGACACCGTCGGGTGCGATGGAGAATTTATTCACGGCACCGGCTTTCACTTCGAGCGAAAATCCCTCTTCGTCGAGCAATGCATAAGTCGCAGCAGCGGTTACTGTCTGTCCGATCAACGCAGTTTCCGACTCGGCAACAGCGAATGTAAGCGCCTTTCCATCGACGGCATACAGCTCCTCGCTACCCGAATCACTGAAGGTAAATTCCGCCGACGCCGATACCAGTGCCGCCAGATCCACGGTCCAATTATTAGCTTCGGCAGCCTCTACGAGCGGCAGGATCGTTTCACCGTCCTTATACATGACCGTATATCCGGCCAACACGCCATGAGCCTCTTTGTCCGTATATTTTACTTCGGTAGTCACCTCGTCGGTATATTCGACGTATTCGCCCTCATTCTCGGCATCGGCCCGGGCCAACACGAAATTCGTCGCAGGGATCTGAATACCCGCTTTGGCATAGGCGGTTCCGATAAAAGCCGACGTGAAGTCCGTTTCGAAATCGTTCGATTCGCCTTCGCTCAATGCCGAACCATCGACATGGAGGGCGACCATTTGCGTCTTGCCGGCCTTTTCTGCGGAAACATAATCGTAATCCGTCGTAGCGACAACCGTAAATTCACCGGTCGTTTGATCGATGTCCTTGATCTCTTCGATCGTAAAACCGGCCGCCGCACGCGTTCCGACCTCTTCGGTTATGAGCGACATGGCCTCCGTATTGGCATATTTTTTCACAGCACGGGCCGGCGTCATACGGAATCGCAGAGTCGCTATCTGCTCGCCTTCCGCACTGGGACGCAAATAAAGATTCCGGTACTCGGTTTCGTGCGTAACTTCGTTCTCACGGGACAACACGATATACTGCTCCCCGTTGCCGAAATAGATCAGACCGTCCACATAATCCGGCAGGTAAACGATCGACTGGATACGACTACCGAGCAAACCGACATTGGCCTCCAACGTCGCCAGATAATTCTGAAATTCCTGGTCGAGCTGGTCTTTGGAAATCACGAGCGAACCGTTGTTTTCCCGGATCAGTCCCTGGATCTTTTCAGTCAGCGCACTGGCCTCCTTGTCCAGTTCCTCCATAACCGATGCGATCGCCTGCGTGGAAACCTGCCCCAACAGGTTGTCGCCCAATGTCATCTGGTCCATATAAACTGCCAGTTCATCGCCCAGCCATTTATTGATCGAGCTGCCGGCCGTTTCGAGTTCGGCCTTGATAGCATCGGCGATCCACTGCGAGGCGGCGGTTTCGATCTGGCTCACCTGACTGTCGGTCAGCTCTCCACCGGCAGCCTCGAAACCGTTGTCCGACAGGTAAGATTCGATGAGCTGCGTCACTTCGAGCGAAAAACCTGCGGCATCCTTTTTGAGCTCAATCATATTTTCCAGCGTTTCCTGAACGCTCTCCAAAGTTTCCTGGGTAGCATAAATACCCGCTATTTCCTCCAGAATACCCGATTTCAGACTGTTCAGGCTCTCCTGCAAGGCCCCGTCGGCGAGTGAAGATTCGATCGCTGCGACGACCTTCGCAGCCAGATCGCTGTCTTTGACACATCCTTCGATCTGGGTTTGCAACGAAGAAATATCGCCCTTTTTCGCAAATCCGGAAAAATCGATCGCTTCGAAAGCGGCCTGGGTCTGCTCCAACGCCGCAATACGATTCTCGAAACCGTTGAGTTCGACAACCGTCCCCTTCAGATCTTCGACATCATTACGCAAGGCGTCGATGTCGTCATCGTAATCCTTACAACCTGCGGTAGTCAGCACGCTCCCGCACAGAAGTAAGAACAGAAACTTCACAAATAATGTTTTTTTCATAATTGATAAGTGTTTTGAAATGAGTTCATATACTATATATATTTTATTATGAGCGTATTAACTCTCCGAAAACGTATCATATATGATACGCACGGTGCAAATATATATATAAATATTTGTACGACAAAAATTTTCATTGAAAAAGTTAAAATGACAATCAGCTACCAGGAAGAGATAAAATTTATCTCGAATAAAATCAGAGAGTTAAGGAAAGAAAAACAAATGACTGTACAAGAACTCGCATACCGCTGCGACATGGAAAGATCCAATATGAGCCGCATCGAATCCGGACGCACCAACCTCACGGTAAAGACCATGTGTATCATATGCAATGCACTGAACGTCAATCTTCGTGACATTATCCGTTAAAGCGAATAAATACCTATATTTATTATATTTAGAACCGATCCAACACAGCCAACCACCAGAGGAGAACCGAGCGGCGCTGTTTCTTAAAATCTTTCACCAAATACATATCTTTACAAGTCCGACGCTCTATCAAAAAAATCGGTATTTTCGATTATACGCATTTTGTCCGTATCTTTACGGAAAATACCGTTCGAACAAGGACCGAAAACCGACGGTTGGAGCGGATAACGGGAACACTTGCAATCCCGGTCCCGCAGAAACAGAAAAACCGGAAATTAAGTTTTGGCGCTGCTCTCACCTTTCGCTATCTTTGCAGAAAATAGGATGCGCCTCGGAAAACCGGGAACAAGTTCCCGTTTTCTCCCGGCTTTCACTATCTTTGTAGAAGAAAAACGCGGCTCGGACCGACTTGCGAAAGTTGTCTGAAAACGGATCAAAGTACTTCCGAAAAGAATACCGGACCCTTCACCGGACAAAGGTAATATCGGCGAAGGCATGCGACCGGCATAAACGAAACGACACAAGCCAAATGAGCGTAATAGACCTGATCGTCGGACTCCTGATGCTGTGGGCCGTATTCAACGGCTGGCGGCAGGGGCTCATTCTGCAACTCTGCTCGCTCGCAGGCATCGTCCTGGGGGCATGGCTCGGCATCCGCTTCGGTACCGAAGCGGGCGCATTGCTGCATCTGGACGAAGAGTTCGCGACGGCAGGCGGTTTCCTGGCGGTCTTCGTGGTCGTACTGATCGCGGTGGCGATCGTGGGACGGCTGTTGCGCAAGGTGTTTCATTTCGCAGGCTTCGGCATCCCGGACCATCTGCTGGGTGTCGCGGTATCCGCAGCCAAGACGCTGCTGATCCTGGGGCTGCTCTTCTCGGCGTTCGAATCTCTGAACAAGGACCATACGCTGGCCGAGGAAAAGACGCTCGACCGGTCGGTATGCTACCGTCCGATGATCCGTCTGGCGGATTCGCTCTTCCCGCTGCTCGAATGGGCCAAAGAGCAGGTATCAATCGATGAACAAGAATTATGGAGCGACAATTCACCGGAACGGTAATCCGCACGACGGGCAGCTGGTACGACGTCCGCACGAACGCCGGGGAAACGGTTAAGTGCCGTATCCGGGGACGCCTGCGTCTGAAAGGCGTACGTTCGACCAACCCCGTAGTCGTGGGCGACCGGGTCGTCTGCGAACGGGACGAAGAGGACGCCGGAGTCATCTGCGAAGTAGTGCCGCGCCGCAACTACATCATTCGCAGGGCCTCGAACCTCTCCAAAGAGTCGCACATCATCGCCGCCAACCTCGACCGAGCGCTGCTGGTCGTGACGCTGTTCTCTCCCGTGACGGCTCCGGAGTTCATCGACCGCTTCCTGGTAACCTGCGAGGCCTACCGCGTACCCGTCACGATTCTGCTGGCCAAAGCCGACCTGGCGGCACAGGATCCCGAAGCCGTAGCCGCATTCAAAGCCACCTATGAAAGCGCCGGGTACTCCGTACTCGAAGTCTCGGCGCTCGACGGCACGGGTATCGAAGCCGTGCGGGAATTACTGAAGGGACACACCACGCTGCTGGCCGGCAACTCCGGAGTGGGAAAATCGACCCTGGCCGGAACCGTCGAGCCGGGGCTGGACATCCGCACGGGCGACATCTCCGAAAGCCATCACAAAGGGCGCCACACCACGACCTTCTCGACGATGTACCCCCTTTCGTCGGGCGGCTACCTGATCGACACGCCCGGCATCAAGGGCTTCGGACTGATCGACATCGCCGATGCCGAGCTGTGGCACTACTTCCCCGAGATGATGCGCCTGGCCCCCCAATGCCGCTTCTACAATTGCACCCATGTCCACGAACCGGGCTGCGCCGTGCGCGAAGCCGTAGAACGGGGCGAAATATCTTGGCAGCGCTACGAAAGTTACCTGAAAATGCTCGACGACGATGACAAATACCGCAAATAAACCCCTCGACTGGTACGCGGAACGTACGGCTTACTTCTCGGAATTCATGTCCGAAGAGCGGCGGCAGGTGTTGCAACGCACCCTCGACAGCCGCACGCGCTACATGACGATCCTCACCGAGAACACCTACCATGCCCAGAACGCCAGTGCGCTGGTGCGCCACTGCGAAGCCTTCGGCGTGCAGGATATACATACGATCGAAACCCGCTGCAAGTTCAACCCCAACGTCAATATCGTGCGGGGCACGGACAAATGGATCGACCTGCACCGCCACCGCACTACGGCCGAGGCGATCGCCGACCTGAAAGGGCGGGGTTATCGCATCGTGGCGACCACGCCTCACCGCGAAGACAAGACTCCCGAAACGTTCGATGTCGCGGCTTCCCCCTTCGTGCTGGTCTTCGGCACCGAGCACGCCGGCATCTCGGACGAGATCGTCGCTGCGGCCGACGAATTTCTCCGTATCCCGATGTGCGGCATGGTCGAGAGCCTCAATGTATCGGCTTCGGCGGCCATTCTGATCTACATGCTCTCGTCCCGGATGCGGGAAACGGTTCCCGACTGGCGTCTGACTGCCGGAGAACGGGCCGAAATCCTCTATCGCTGGACCTTCGCCTCGGTGCGGGACGCCGAAGCGATTCTCCGACGCAAATATCCCGAAGAATAAGGAAAACGATGAATACGATACTACGCAAACAGTTCCTGGCCCACGTCGGCCAAACCTCGCCCGAACCCATGATGATCGAGGTGGCGCGGGCAGAAGGCGTTTTTTTCTATACACCCGAAGGCAAACGCTACTACGATCTGGTGGCGGGGGTTTCGGTCAGCAACGTCGGCCATGCCAATCCCCGCGTGGTGGAAGCCGTGCAGCGGCAGGCGGCCGACTACATGCACATCATGGTCTATGGCGAGATGATCGAGCGGCCGCAGGTGCGGTACGCCGCACGCATCGCCGAGCTGCTGCCGGGAGAACTTTCGAGCGTCTATTTCGTCAATTCGGGCGCCGAAGCGATCGAAGGGGCCCTGAAGCTCGCCAAGCGATACACCCACCGCACGGAGCTGGTCTCGATGCGCCGGGCCTATCACGGTTCGACGCAGGGAGCCATGAGCCTGATGGGTGAGCCCGAAGGCGAGGAGTGGAAGGGCGCGTTCCGGCCTCTGCTGCCCGATGTGCGGGCGATCGACTTCAACGATTTCGACCAATTGCGACTCATCACCCGCCGCACGGCCTGCGTCGTGGTCGAACCCGTGCAGGGCGAAGCGGGCGTACGGCCCCCGGTTCCCGGATGGCTCGAAGCCCTGCGGCGACGTTGCGACGAGGTGGGTGCGCTGCTCGTCTTCGACGAAATTCAAACCGGGATGGGACGCACGGGCGAAATGTTCGCCATGTGCAAGTACGGCGTCACACCCGACATCGTCTGCCTGGCCAAAGCCTTCGGCGGCGGGATGCCTCTGGGAGCGTTCGCAGCCCGTAAGCAGATCATGGACAGCCTCCAAACCAATCCCGTACTGGGACATATCACCACTTTCGGCGGCCACCCGGTCTGCTGCGCAGCGGGACTGGCGGCCCTCGAATATCTGCTGGAAACCGGGACGGTAGAGCACATCGAAAGCAGAGGCGCACTCTACGAATCGCTGCTGGCGGATCATCCGCAGGTCGTGGAAATCCGACGCAGCGGCCTGCTGCTGGCCGTCGAACTGGGCTCGTCGGCCAAGATGTTCCGTATGATGGAGCTCTTCAAGGAGGCGGGCATCCTGAGCGACTGGTTCCTCTACTGCGATACGGCGTTCCGCATCTCGCCGCCGCTCACGATCACCGAGGAGGAAGTGCGCGACAGCGCCCGCCTGATCCGCGAATGCCTCGACCGAATCTGACGGCGAATTATCGGCAGTGCTCCAACGAAACAAGCAATATTCAACAGAAATCCCCGGCGCAGATTCGCTGCGCCGGGGATTTCGACTCGAAGGATTCGCTGTTTCAGCAAAACGCTACTGCTCCTTCATCGGCCCGCGAGCTACGGCCGCATCGTAGTCGGCGTTGGTGAAAGTGTAGGTCCAAACTCGAAACCCAACTTCATCTTCCCAAAAATAATTATATTCATCACACGGATTATAAGGAGCTGCCGGATATTCCTTCGGTCTTGTGAAAACACCGCCGTAAGGCCCGTCATCGAATACAATTTCAATCCCATGCATCATATACAAACCAGGAGGAGGCGCAGAAGCAATACCTCCTATCATCGTTTTCGAAATGCGCTCTCCGGGCAGCATGATCTCATCTTCAAACTGACCGTTCACAGTCATCGTAATCTGATGATCGCTGGCATTCACCCAGACAAAATGGCTTATTCCAGGTGGATCCACATCCTCTCCGTTGTCCTTATCACAACCGCACAACCCCAAAATTATAATGATCAAAAATAATAATCTATTTTTCATAAAGCATTAGTTATTAATAGGAATCTTCATTATTAATCATACTGTACACCCTCCAAAAACGATCGATCGTTTCTGCGTTGTAACCGTAACGCCCCGCATATTGAATGATCCAGCCACCCGCTTCCCGGCTGTTTTTCGACCCGAAAGCTATTTCCTGAATCTCCCGCACAGACGGAATACAACTCCGGAACGCCTCCCCCTCTTCGAATGCCGGGAAATACCGTAAAAAGACCGCTAAAATATTTATGGCAGGCGGATTTATAAGTTCGAAGGAACGGGAAACACTCACACTCCTATCCAAAGATACTGAATACGCTTCTGATTTACAAACTTACGGATGGAAATTCGCACAAAAATTTCCGCCGAAACAGCCGTTTCGGCGGAAAGCGAATCGCAACCGTTCGACTATTCTTCCGAAAACCGTTTTAATTCCGCGATCTCCTCCGCCCAACGCGATTCGTCGGGGGTTTCGAGAATCAGCGGCATGTCGTCGAAGCGGGAGTCGCGGGCGATGTACCGGAAGCACTCGATCCCCAACACACCCTCGCCCAGCGGAGCATGACGATCGACATGGCTGCCGAGGGTCTTCAGCGTATCGTTCAGGTGCATCCCCCGCAGGTATTTCAGTCCGACGATCCGATCCAGCTCGGAGAATGTCGCATCGCAAGCCGCAGCGGTACGCAGGTCGTATCCGGCCGTAAACGCATGACAGGTATCAATGCAGATACCCACGCGCGACTTGTCCTCGACCTTGTCGATGATATACGCCAGGTGTTCGAACCTGAATCCCAGGTTGGAACCTTGTCCGGCCGTGTTCTCGATGACGGCCGTGACGCCCTGCGTGCGGTCGAGGGCGATATTGATCGACTCGGCGATGCGGTCCAGGCACTCCTCCGTCGAAATTCGGTTCAGGTGGCTGCCCGGATGGAAATTAAGACGATCGAGGCCGAGGGCCTGGCAGCGGCTCATTTCGTCGATGAAGGCCGTCCGGGACTTCTCGAGCCCTTCGCGCTCGGGATGTCCCAGGTTGATCAGGTAACTGTCGTGCGGCAGGATGCTCCGGGGCGCGTAACCCCCGGCCCGGCAATTCTCTCCGAAAGCCGCGATCTGGGCCGGCGTCAGGGGCGGTGCGCTCCACTGACGCTGGTTTTTGGTAAAAAGGGCGAAGCCCGTAGCTCCTATTTTATGTGCATTCAAAGGGGCGTTTTCAGGACCGCCCGCAGCACTTACGTGTGCTCCGAAATATTTCATACTGTTCGCTTTATCTTATTATTTATCGTTTTGCTAACAAATGTAGCGATTTTTGTAGAGAAATCCCTAAATTTGTTGTATCAATTAGTTGCTTATGAAACAATTTTACCTGCTTTCAACCCTCCTCTGCGCCCTGGCGATAAGCAATCCCGTGTCTGCACAGATCACGATCGACGAAGTCAAGACCGACCCCTCGGAAAGAATCCTCAAAAACGAAGTCCGCCCCACGACGGTCGATGCACAGAGTTATTTCAGCCGCGCCCGCTACCGTGCCGAGCGTGCCGCGATCCGCAAGGAGCGCAATACCCTCGAATTCGGCGGCGGCATACTCGGATCGGTCGCCTCGTACAGCGATTCGTGGATCGAAACTTCGGGCGGCGACAACTCGATCGGTCTGGCCGCCACGCTTTTCCTGCATCACACCTTTACCAAACAGCGCTTTACCATCGAAACCAAGTTCGATGCCAAGTTCGGCTACAACCGGATGAATATCGAAGTCGCCGGCGACGGAGGCTCTACGACCAGCGAGGGCACTTGGTATAAAAATCAGGACGAATTTCAGATTTCGACCAATCCCGCCTACATCATCAACAAGAGTTGGCTGGTCGGCTCGATCATCAAATTCCGCAGCCAGTTCGCCAACGGTTACGTGTCGCGCTCGCAGCAGACGGCCGACGATCGGAAAAGTACCTTTATGTCGCCGGGTTACCTCGACATATCGGGCGGTTTCACCTACACCTGTCCCCTCGAGCGTTTTCCGATCAAGATCAACCTCTCGCCGATCGCCCTGAGCGCCGTATTCGTCGAAAGCGCCAAGGTCCGCAGCAACAGATGGGACGACAAACCGGGCTGGCAGGCTTACGGCCTTTCGAATGCGAACAAAACCTCGAAATACGAGGGCGGTTCCTCGATCCAGATCGACTTCGACCGGACGTTCGGCAAAAAGGGCATTTTCCGCTACCGCACCACGCTCTTCTCCTTCATGGGCTGGATGTCGAATTTGAACATGAAAAACAGATATACCAGCGTCAGCGCCTACGAAAAAGCTCTCCAGGCTTGGGATGATGCACAGGGAATCGGCGATAAACCGATGCTGCAAATCCATCCGACGGTACGCTGGGAAAATACCATCGACATCAAGGCAACAAAATACCTTTCCACGACGTTCAATTTCCAGCTCTACTACAACCGGGCGCAAAACTACGACATCCAGACCCAGTTGCTGTTGAGCGTAGGACTGACCTATACGTTCAAGAACAAATAAGCGGCGGCGATCGTCACGAACGCCCCATAAAACCGACGAAAACACGATGTACCGAAACTCCCGTCTTGCGATCCTGCTCCCGATCCTGCTCGCCGCAGCCGTTGTGCTGGGGCTGCTGTTAGGACGCTATCTGGGTCGCAACACTCCCGAAGCCCAACTGCGGAACCTGGTCGAACAACTGACCCATCCGACCAACAAACTGGCCTATACGCTCTCGCTGATCGAAACGGAATACGTCGATTCGGTGTCGATGGATTCGCTCTCCGAGCAAGTGATTCCCCTGCTGATGGAGGAACTCGACCCCCACTCGGTCTATATCCCCAAATCGGAAATGGAGGCGGTGAACGAGCCGTTGCAGGGTGAGTTCGACGGCATCGGCGTGGTCTTCAACATGGCGCCCGACACGGTCATCGTACTCAATGTCATCCCTTCGGGGCCGAGCGACAAGGCCGGAGTGAAGGCCGGCGACCGCATTATCCGGATCAACGATTCGCTGGTGGCAGGACAGAAGATACCCAACAACGAAATTGTCAAACGGCTACGGGGCAAACGCGGCACACAGGTCAAGTTATCGCTCGAACGGCAGGGAATCGCAGAGCCGGTCGAAGTCGAAGTGACACGCGGCGCCATTCCGATCAAAAGCCTCGAAGCGGCCTTCATGCTGCCCGACAGCATCGGCTACATCAAACTCTCCCAGTTCGCCATCACCTCGCACAACGAGCTCATCACCGCCTTGAACAACCTCAAGGCACAAGGTATGAAGCGATTGATCTTCGACCTGCGGGGCAATCCCGGCGGTTTCCTCGACCAGGCAATCCGCATCGCCAACGAATTCCTGCCGGCCGACAAGCTGATCGTCTATACCGAAGACCGAAACCACAACCGCACGGATGAAATGAGCGACGGAAACGGCACGATCCAAGAGCTGCCCCTGGCGGTGCTGATCGACGAATTCAGCGCCTCCTCCAGCGAAATTCTGGCCGGAGCGCTGCAAGACAACGACCGGGGTACGATCATCGGACGCCGCTCGTTCGGCAAAGGACTCGTACAACGGCAGATACCCTATCCCGACGGTTCGGCCCTGCGGCTCACCGTCGCACGCTACTATACTCCCACAGGTCGCTCGATCCAAAAACCCTACACCAACGGCGATGCGCTGGGGTATGAAGAAGATCTTTGGAACCGTTACCGGCACAACGAGTTTTTCTCGGCAGACAGCATTCACTTCAACGATTCTCTGCGCAAGGTAACGCCCGGCGGCAAAGTGGTTTACGGCGGAGGAGGCATCATGCCCGACCTGTTCGTGCCGGTCGATACGACCGACGTAACCCGCTATTTCCTCGAGGTGTCGGGACGCAACATCCTCTTCCGCTATACGCTCGAATACGCCGACCGTCACCGCGACGCCCTGAACGCCGTGAAGACCATTCCGGAACTCCAGGCCCTGCTCGATGCCGACAAGGAGTTGATGAACGACTTCATCCGATACGCGGCCCGCAACGGTGTGAAACCCGACTACAAGGACATCGCCCGCTCGCGCAAGCTGATCGAAGCCCAGTTACGGGCTTATATCGGACGAAACACCCCCCTGAACGAAGCGGGATTTTACGTGAATATCTACCCGATCGACCCCGTCATGCTGCGGGCGGTCGAAGTGCTTAAAACCCAGAACGACCATGACTAAACGAATCATCGGACTGATCCTGGCCATCGCCGCTATCGCGGTAATCGTCATCGCCGCCATCCGCCACAACACCTATACTTCGATGATCGGACCGGCTGCAACCGAAATGCCCGCACCCGAAAAAACGGGGCAAAAAAAACCAGCGCCGGAAACTCTGCGGGCCGATTCGCTCACTGCGGCCAAACCCGACACGGTACGGCAAACGGGCGGCCATGCAGGGCCGGAACAGTAATCGAAAACAATCTTACGATCGGAATATTCCCGTTCGGCCGTTGCTGCCGAACACGCGGGTCCGGACATGCAATCCGACCTCTGCACGGTTCACGCGAAAAAGCTTCGGTCAAATTCCCGGATAGAAATCCCCGGCACAGCGAATCTGTGCCGGGGATTTCGACTCGAAGGATTTCGCTGTTTCAGCAAAACGCTACTGCTCCGTCATCGGCCCGCGAGCTACGGCCGCATCGTAGTCGGCGTTAGTAAACGTATAAGTCCATTGTCGCTGAAGCATTCCGCTCTCCTTATATTCCTCTCCCATCTCATAATTATACTCGTCACACGGATTGTACGGCGCAGTCGGATACTCCGTCGGGATGGAGAAAACACCGCCATAAGACCCGTCATCGAAAGAAATTTTCATCCCCTCTATTGTATAAGAACGTGGTGATGGCGGAAAAATAAATCCGATCATCGTTTTCGAAATATGCTCTTTCGGGAGCAAAACTTCATTTTCAAATCTGCCTATTACGGTCAATGTTATGCGGTGATCGCTTTCGTTTTGCCAAACATAATATCCGACACTCGCCATATCAACATTTTCATCATCCTTGTCACTGCAACCAGCTATCAAAAAAGCTATTGTTATCAGAAAAAACAATCGTTTCATTATCGGAACTTTTTTAATTATAGTTAGTAAGAATCCTCGTTAGCAACCATACTGTACACCCTCCAAAAACGATCGATCGTTTCTGCGTTGTAACCGTGACGCCCCGCATATTGAATGATCCAGCCACCCGCTTCCCGGCTGTTTTTCGACCCGAAAGCCATTTCCTGAATCTCCCGCGCAGACGGAATACTGTTCCGGAACGCCTCCCCCCTCTTCGAATGCCGGAAAATACCGTAAAAAGACCGCTGAAATATTTATGGCAGGCGGATTTATAAGTTCGAAGGAACGGGAAACACACACACTCCTATCCAAAGATACTGAATACGCTTCCGATTTACAAACTTGCGAATGGAAATCCGCACAAAAATTCCCGTCGAAACAGCCGTTTCGACGGGAAGCGAATCGCAACCGTTCGACTATTCTTCCGAAAACCGTTTTAATTCCGCGATCTCCTCCGCCCAACGCGATTCGTCGGCTGTTTCGAGAATCAGCGGCATATTCCGCAAAGAAGGAATTCATATTCTATATTTTTTGAAATATGCAGGGCTTTCGTTACTTTTGTCGCCAGAAATTAATGACTTCTATGGGGCGCAAATTCGCTGCGGTACTTTGCTCGACCCTCCTGCTCTCGCCGGGATGGCTCGGAGGAACGGGATTCACCCTCCTGTTCGGATTGGTGCCGCTGCTCTGGATCAGCGATTCGTACGACGCTTCCCGCCGCTCGTGGTGGAAAGTTTTCGGCTGGGCGCTCCTCACCTTCGTACTCTGGAATGTTTCTACGATCTGGTGGATCTGGCTGGCCACTCCCGTAGGCCCTTTCGCCGCGACGATCGCCTCGTCTTTCCTGAACATGGTCGCCTTCATGCTCTTCCATACGGTTTCGAAAAAGGGACCGAAGGCATTGGCCTACACGCTGCTCGTTTCAGGCTGGATCGCCACGGAGTACTGGTACACGACCGGCGACTTCTCCTGGCCCTGGCTGCTGCTGGGCAACGGATTCTCGCACGAAGTGTGGGCCGTGCAATGGTACGAATACACGGGCATCTTCGGCGGTACGCTCTGGGTGCTTCTCTCGAATATCCTGATTTACGAGGCCTGGCGCCGTCGGCGCGACGCAAAAGCCTGGACCTGGGCCGGAGCGGTCGTACTCCTTCCGATTCTCGTTTCGCTGGGCATTTTCTGGAGTTACGAAGCACCCGATGAAGGCTCGGTCACGGTATCCGTAGTGCAGCCCAACATCGACTGTTACGACAAATTCGCTGCGGGAACGGAGCAGATGCAGGAAAGGCTGCTGCTCTCGATGATCGAAGAGGCTCCCGCAGGCTCCGACTTCATCGTACTGCCCGAAACGGTCTGGCCCTACGCCTACGACGAGCGCTATCTGCCGCAGGCTCCGGTCGTTACGAAAATAAGAGAGATCCTGCGCGAAAAATCTTCCGGTGCGATGATCGTCACAGGAGCCGAAACCATCGTCTATTATCCGCCGGAGGAACAGACGGAAACCGCCCGTCAAAACGAACGGGGAGCTTTTTACGACAAATTCAACTCGACGCTCGGCATCGACACGACCGCCTGCCTCCCGATCCACCACAAGGGCCGGCTGGTAATCGGCGTCGAAAGCACTCCGACCTGGATCTTCAAGGCCCTCAAATTCCTGGTGATCGACCTGGGCGGCACGGTGGGGCAACTCGGCGTGGGGGAACCGGGTCCGGCATTCGTTCATAACGGCGTGAGCGTGGGAACCCCGATCTGCTACGAAGGGCTCTACGGCAACTTCTACGGCGGATTCGTACGCGAGAGAGCCAGAGCCCTGCTGATCTCGTCGAACGACGGCTGGTGGGGCGACACGCCCGGTCACAAACACCTCTTCTCGATCGCCCGCCTGCGGGCCGTCGAACACCGCCGGGCCATCGCCCGCAGCGCCAACACCGGCACTTCGGGATTCATCGACACGCGCGGGGACGTGCAGCAAAAGCTGGGCTGGGACCGTCGCGGCATCCTCACCGGAGAGGTCGAACTCAACAGCGAACTGACTTTTTACACCCGATACGGCGACTACCTGGGACGAATTTCGGAGCTCCTCATGGGACTCTGCATCCTCTATTACATCGCCTATCGGATCAAGAAGAAAAACCATCTGGTGAAGTAACCGGAACAGACATACGACCGCTAACAAGACCCGCATAAATCCGGAGGGGGCCGGAACTTTTGCATTATGAATTACAACCAAACGCTCGAATTCCTATTTTCATCGCTCGTTTCGTACCAGGAGAAGGGGCCCGAAGCCTATAAACCCGGACTGGAACGCATCACCGCATTCTGCAAGCACCTGGGCAATCCCCAGCGCAACTATTTCACGATCCACGTGGCCGGCACCAACGGCAAAGGCTCCGTGTCGCACATGCTCGCCTCGGTACTCCAGCAGGCGGGCTACCGCACGGGGCTCTACACCTCGCCTCACCTGCGCGATTTCCGCGAACGGATCCTCGTGGACGGAGAGATGATCCCCAAGCAGAAAGTCGTGAACTTCGTGGACAAACACTACGACTGCATGAAGGAGCTCGGACTCTCGTTCTTCGAGATGTCCACGGCCCTCGCCTTCGACTACTTCGACCAAAGCGACGTCGAGGTCGCCGTCATCGAAACGGGACTGGGCGGACGGTTGGACGCCACCAACCTCATCATCCCGATCGTGAGCGTCATCACCAACATCGGACTCGACCACATGGCCCTGTTGGGCGACACGCTTCCCAAAATCGCAGCCGAGAAAGCGGGAATCATCAAAAAAAGCATCCCGGTCGTGATCGGCGAGAAGAGCGACGAATACAACCACGTCTTCGACCAGGCGGCAACGGCCATGATGTCCAAAATCGTCTATGCCGAAAACGATTTCGCGTGCATCAACCATTCGACGGAAGGGGATTTCCAGAAATTCAGCATCCAGCGCCACCGCGACAACAAAGTTTTCAACCTGGAACTGGACCTTACGGGCAATTACCAGGTACACAACATACTGACGGCAATCGCCGTCATCGACCTGCTGCACCAGGAAACCCCGCTGACGATCAGCCTGCGCGCGCTCACGGAAGGCATGCGCACCGTCGCTTCGGGCACGGCCCTGCAAGGCCGGTGGCAGAAGCTCGGCGACAAACCTCTCACGATCTGCGATACGGGACACAACGCCCACGGCATCCGCTACGTTGCGGAACAGTTGGCCGCAACCCCCCACCGCGACCTCTACTGCGTACTGGGATTCGTCAATGACAAAGACCTCTCGAGCGTACTGCCTCTGTTTCCCAAAGAGGCCCGTTATATCTTCACGCAGCCCGGCAACGAACGGGCGCTTCCGGCCGGCAAGCTGGCTGAAAAAGCGGCTGCATACGGTCTTCGGGGCGAAGTGGCCGACACGGTGAGCGGGGCATTGGCCCGGGCACGGGAAATGGCCTCGGAGGAGGACATGATCTTCATCGGAGGCAGCAATTTCGTCGTCGCCGAAGTGCTCGAATAAACCCTAAATCACCTTTGGCGAAAGCCATTACCTAAAAGCCGGAAGGAAATATTTCCTTCCGGCTTTTCAATCGTGGCCGGCACTGCCGACCCAGCTGCAAAAACTGTCGCGCCTTCGTCCGCCTCTTCCCGGCCGGCCTTCTCTTGTTTCACGGCTTCGGCAAAACAACCGCCCGTCCCGCACCAGCCGACCGGAAATACCGGACTTTAAGCCTCTCCGATCTTGGGACCTCCGCCCAGCGGAAAATCGCCGGGAGAATGGCGCTGCGGAGCCGGTATTTCGATTTTCCCCACATTGCTTTCATAGCGGGTAATGTTCTCCTGCAGGGAGAGCAGCAGGCGCTTGGCATGTTCCGGAGTCAGGATCACACGACTCTTGACTTTGGCCTTCGGCACACCGGGAAGGACCGTCGCAAAGTCGATGATAAATTCCGAAACCGAATGCGCGATGATCGCCAGATTGATGTAATTACCCTGAGCTACGTCCTCGCCCAGATCTATCTCCATTTTTTGATTTTCTGCCATAGTATTGAATTTTTAGCGTGTATGGACAAAATTATCCATTTTTCGATCCCTCTCCCGACCCGAGAAGGCAAAGTTATGGAGAACTTATCAACATTATAGAACAACGATTCTCCTTTCGACCCTCTTTTCCGCCCTTTTTCCGAAACCGGGCCGAATTTTAAGTTAGTTTTCGTATCTTTGCGAAGAAAACCTGCAAGAAAGAGCATGTATCTGGAAATCATCGAGATTTTGCTGCGCGGATTCTGCGTCGGCGTCGCCGCGTCGATCACGGTAGGACCGGTGGCCGTTCTGTGCATCCAGCGGACCCTCAGCAAAAGCCGCCGCTCGGGGATCGTGTCGGGGCTCGGCGTAGCCGCCGCCGATACGACGATGGCGATGATCGCCTATTTCTGCTACTCGATGCTTCAGGCCCAGATCGACCAATACAACCAGTTGCTGCGCGTAATCGCCGGCATCTTCGTAGTCATCGTAGGCGTCTATATCTTCTTTCAGAACCCGGTACCGCAGATCCGCCGCAACCGGGCCGGCAAGACCAGCCTTACGCAGGACTTCGCTTCGATTTTCGGCCTTACGATCGCCAATTTCGTGCTGGTCATTCCCTATATCCTGACTTTCTTCGCAGTTTTCAAAATTTCGACGATCGAAACCTTCGACGTCGCCGGCTTGGGACGGGGATTTCTCGTCATCGTAGGATTCTTCGGAGGCGCTATCCTCTGGTGGACCTCCCTGGCTTTCCTGATCAACCTTTTCCGGCGCCGCTTCCGCCCCCGCCACATGCTCACGATCAACCATGTGGCCGGCATTATTATCGGAGTACTCGGCGTCTATACGATTTTATCCACCTTCTTCAACCTCATCCCCCATGGAATGCTCCAAGCCTAAAAAGATCATCATAGCCATCGACGGATTCTCCTCGTGCGGCAAAAGCACCTTCGCCAAAACCATCGCAGCCAAGCTGGGATATATCTTCATCGACACGGGGGCCATGTACCGCGCCGTAACGCTCTATGCGCTCGAACACGGCGCCATCGTTTCGGGCATCGTGGACGAAGAGAAGGTGATCGCCCTGCTCGACGACATCTCGATCGACTTTCGCTTCAACCCCGAACGGGGCGCGAGCGACATCTACGTCAATGGCGACCGGGCGGAGGGACGCATCCGCACGATCGAAGTGAGCAACTGCGTGAGCCGCGTCAGCTCGATCCGCCAGGTACGCGAAAAACTCGTGGCCATGCAGCAGGCGATGGGTCGCCAGCGGGGCGTGGTCATGGACGGACGCGACATCGGCACGGTGGTATTCCCCAATGCCGAAATGAAAATCTTCATGACGGCGGATCCCGAAGTCAGGGCCCGGCGCCGCTACGACGAACTGCTGGCCAAAGGCGACTCCGTATCGCTCGAGGAGATCCGGGCCAACATCGTCGCACGCGACAAGGCCGACATGACACGCGCGATCTCGCCGCTGCGCCAGGCCGACGACGCCGTAGTGCTGGACAACAGCCACATGACCGTCGAAGAGCAAATGACCTGGTTCATGGAGCGTTTCGATAGGATAGCTTGCGGCCGATGACCGCACCGCATAAAATACAATAACGAACAACCTCGGCGATGAGAGTCGAAATCGACAGCCATTCCGGTTTTTGCTTCGGAGTCGTGAGAGCGATCTCCCGGGCGGAAGAGGCTCTGCAAGAACAGGGCGAGGTCTTCTCGCTCGGGGATATCGTACACAACCGCGTCGAAGTGCAGCGCCTCGAGCGGCTCGGCATGCACACGGTGACCCACGATCAGATGCCGGGACTGAAAGGGCGGAGTCTCTTCATCCGGGCGCATGGAGAACCTCCTTCGACCTACCGGCTGGCGGAAGAGCTGGGCATCGAGCTGATCGACGCGACCTGTCCGGTCGTGGCCAAACTCCAGCGGCGCGTCGTCGAGGCGCACGAAAAGATGCGGCAGGTCGGAGGACAGGTAGTAATACTCGGCAAGCGGGGACATGCCGAAGTGATCGGGCTCACCGGGCAGGTCGAAGCCCCCACGCTGGTCGTCGAAACAGAGGAAGACCTTGACCAGATCGACTTCACACGTCCGATCTATTTCCTTTCGCAGACCACGCAAAGCATCTCCCTGTTCCAGCACCTGTGCGACCGGATGCGCAGCCGGGCCACCGACCCTGCGCAGGTCTTCGCCCACGACACGATCTGCCGCCAGGTATCCAATCGCGAAAGTCACCTCGAGGAGTTCGCAGGGCGATTCGACGTAATTATCTTCGTCTGCGGCCGCAAGTCGAGCAACGGCAGGGTCCTTTTCGAAGTGTGTCGCCGGGCCAATCCCCGCAGCTATAACGTCGAAGAGGCTTCGGAGCTGCGTCCCGAATGGTTCGAAGGAGCCGAATCCGTCGGTATCTGCGGCGCTACGTCCACCCCCAAGTGGCTGATGCAGGAAGTGGCCGATGCGGTCGCCGGGCAAGGGCGGTGAAACAAAAAATCCGAAATACGGACGCAAAACGCCGGCACGTGCCTCCGTATCGGAAACAGACAAGAAATTCAACCTTATAAAAACGATAACGACCATGAAGTACCTGATCCGTTCCGTAAAATATTTTATCGCGCTCTGCGTTCTATATCTGATTATCATGGCGCTGATGCTGCTCACGAATACCTCGGTGCTGACCCCTTCGGAAACCTTCTCGGCCCTCGTCCACTCCACACGCGGACAGGTGCTGATCGTCGCGGTGGTGCTTCTTTCGGCCCTGTATCCCAAGTTCGGCTTCATCCGCCGGCAGGAGATCGGCAGCCTGCGCAAGAACCGCGAGCAGATCCTCAATGCCTTCGTTTCGGAGGGCTTCAAGCCGGTCCGGGAATCCGAACACGAAATGGTGTTCCGGGCAGACTCCCTCTTCAAGCGGCTCACGCTCCTTTTCGAAGATGAAATCCGAGTCACCCAGACCGGGGAATGGATCACGATCGAAGGTATTCGCCGGGGCGTAGCCCGGGTTTATTACCGCCTGCAGTCCTATCTCGAAAGAACACGCAATGAAAATGAATAAGAAACGTCCCATACTTCGCCGCGCGGCGATTCCTGCGGTCCTCGCCCTGCTTTGCACGCTCTTCTGGTTCGGCAAGCCCAACGATTTCGGGCTGGGCCGAAACATGGAGCTACTGGTCAATATGATGCGGGAGCTTTCGCTCTTCTACGTCGATGAAGTCGATCCCGACCAACTGATGCAGGATGCCGCCGAAGGCATGACTCGCAACCTCGACCCCTACACCGAATTTCTGCCCGAAGAGCAGATGTCGAACTTCGACCTGCTCACCACGGGCAAGTACGGAGGCATCGGTTCGATGATCCGCAAGAAAGGCGATTACGTAATTTTCGCACAGCCCTACGAAGGCTCCCCGGCCGACCGAGCCGGCATCCGCATCGGCGACAAGATCCTCTCGATCGAAGGCGAGGACACCAAGGGTTGGGACCCCGCACAGATAAGTTCCGCCCTGAAAGGCACGCCCAACACCACCGTCCGAATCGTCATCGAACGGTTGATCGGCGGCGGGCACGACACTCTCACTCTGACGCGCGAACGGGTAGCCATTCCCAGCGTCCCCTACGCCGGGTTCGTCGCAAAAGGGATCGGATATATCCAGCACAGCGACTTCACCGAAGGATCGTACGAAGAGATGCGCACCGCGATCGAGAAACTCCGCACACAGGATACCCTGCGGGGATTGATCCTCGACTACCGGGGCAACGGAGGCGGCATTCTGCAGGAAGCCGTCAAGATCGTTTCTATGTTCGTTCCCAAAGGTACGGAGGTGGTCCGCACCAAGGGACGGGTCGCTTCGCAGCAGAAAGTATTCCGTACCGCGAACGACCCGATCCTGCCGGACCTGCCGCTGGCCGTGCTGATCAACGGTAATTCGGCTTCGGCGGCCGAGATCGTCGCCGGCTCGCTCCAGGATCTCGACCGGGCCGTACTGATCGGACAGAAGAGCTTCGGAAAGGGCCTCGTGCAGACGACCCGTCCGCTGGGATACAATACCCTGCTGAAACTCACGACCGCCAAATACTACATTCCCTCGGGGCGCTGTATCCAGGCCATCGACTACTCCTCGCGCAAGCAGGACGGCACGGTCGGCAAGGTAGCCGATTCGCTCGTACGGGAATT
>UMEP01023139.1_pt1 | contig 31693 bp, 24 predicted proteins | sample 1964771 | NCBI WGS metagenome assembly UMEP01 (sample SAMEA4836022, study PRJEB28245) | human gut metagenome | biome: gut microbiome; material: fecal sample | place: Denmark | collected 2008 | reverse complement strand
ATAGGGAAAGAAGCTTCGGCATGGAAAAACAATGATTACACAATGCCGTTTCAATCTCTTACCATCGGTAAGGAATGCTTTCCTGTGAAAACAAATACCGGAAAGATTCCCGATCCTAGCAAGATAAGCAACGATTTCAATCATGATTTGGTGCAATGTACACCCGACACGTTGAGAGGGGCAGCTGAAAATCTGTTAAATATACTCTTCAAATACACCCAATTCATACCATCACCTCATATACAATTGTCAGACATCTCCTTATATGATTATTGCAAGATATCTGCAGCTTTAGCTGTCTGTCTATATGAATATTACAACACAGAAGGACCTGCTGATGACGAACCATTTTTGCTTATCGGTGGAGATCTCAGCGGTATCCAGCCATATATCTATCAGATTGTTTCCAAATATGCCGGCAAAAATCTGAAAGGACGCTCATTTTATTTACGCATACTTTCAGATGCAGTCGTACGCTTCCTACTGCAACGTTTGAGATTATTCCAATGTAACTTGCTTTATAATTCGGGCGGAAGTTTCTACCTTATAGCACCTCATACATTCCAAGTAAAAGTAACGCTCCAAGAAGCTATTTCCATAATCGAGAAACAATTGTTCAAGAACCATCAGACCACCTTATTTGCCGCCATTGATGCAGTAATCCTCCGGAAAAAAGCTTTACTACATACCGAAGGACAAAGCCTACATGATGTATGGGGCAAATTATTCTTAAAACGCGATAGTAAAAAGAATACTAAATTTGCTCCTTTACTTACAGAAAACTATTCAGATTTCTTTACCCCACAATTTCAAGGTGGAACAACAGCACGCGATGCCATTACGGGAGAAGAGATTCTATCCGTTGAACGAACATATAACATAGACGGAATAGGCAAACTAAAAGAAATAACCTATAAACAAATTGAATTAGGGAAGTGCTTGCGCAATGTACAACTAATGGCTGTATGCACTTGCCCGATACCCGAATGGGAAAAAGAGGTATGGATAGAACCTGCGGGATTAGGACTATATTATTATTTCTTGAGAGAAAATGCTCTAAGCGAATCAAATCACCTATCCAAATTATCAGACAACCTTACATTGATTACCCTGAACGGACAAGATAACGCATGCCATTTCGTATCTGAACATGCAAGTAACAACATTTATGCCTTGGAATTTTATAGCGGCAATCAGTTTAATAACCAGACATTCGATGAACTGTGTGAAAAAAACAGTCCAGACGCCTTCGAAAGATTAGGAGTATTGCGTATGGATGTGGACAATCTTGGCAGCCTGTTCCAAAAAGGTATTCCGAAAGAACAAGCCGTATTGGCACGTTACGCAACTTTCAGCCGTTCGCTTGATTATTACTTTTTGGGCTACCTCAATGTCATCCAACAAGAAATAGCAGCCGACAATTCATTCATCATTTACAGTGGAGGTGACGATGTCTTTATCGTTGGCGACTGGGAAACTACCATCAATTTGGCAGAGCGCATACGTAATGATTTCCGCAACTACACCTGCAACAATCCGGCATTTTCCATTTCAGGAGGCATAGCCATTATACCACCCAAATATCCCATCATGAAAGGAGCTGCTGAAAGTGCAGCAGAAGAAGATAATGCAAAATCACATCAATGCCAGGCAGAAGAAAAAAATTCCCTTTCATTTATGCATACAGCCCTTAATTGGGATAAAGAATATCCTCCCGTAAAAGCACTGAAAAATAAGATTGTAGAATTAAGCCAATACGAGCAGCTCCCTAAATCGTTCATTTCCAAAATTGTAAGTCATTGGATCAATGCAAAAATAGAGAATCACAACATCACAGAAATGAGAACATACTGGATGCTGACATATGATTTGAGCCGCATGGTGGAACGTCAAGGCACATCAGCTCAACTACTGATAGAAAACTGCAAATCGGAAATATGCAGCAACAACAAAAGCCGTCTGAATGGAGAACCAATACAGACCTGTTATCATCCACTTGAATTATGGGCACTCGCTGCCAGATGGGCTGAACTGACAATAAGGACAAACAAAAAAATAACAACAATTAAAAAAACATAACATTATGGTACCTCCGAGTTTTAACAACAAAAAGAATGAACAACAAAACAAATGGGAAGATTCGCCCGAAGCCAAGTTCAAAGAGTTAGGTTTTCGCCCTGAATGGATAGAAAAAGGTGCCGATGAGCCGATGATAACTTTCGCAGAAAAGACTGGGGAATACATGGCAAAGAACGGACTGACCAATTCCAAAATACGTAGTATCTACGGTGAATTGAAACGTATCCAAATGGGAAAGTTTGACAAAGAAAAAACCGCTTTCTATCTGCTACGCCCCAAAGTAGCATATGCACAAGGGCGTGAACAGAACAACAAAGGATTGCAAATGTTCAAACTTGTTTTTGACAAAGCAGCATTTCTAGTCAAAAAAGAATCCGAGTTTCAGAATCTATGCAACTTACTGGAAGCCATTCTGGCATACCACAGGGCAAACGGTGGAAAGGACTAATTTACAACTAAAAAACATTTACATTATGTCAGCTATAAAACTTATCAAAAAACTTGTCTATACAGGTACAGTAACTTTAAAAACCGGTCTGCACATCGGCGGAACCAATGCTGCGCTCAATATCGGCGGTCCAGATAAATTTGTTGTCCGTAATCCGTTGAACAATATACCTTATATCCCAGGTAGTTCACTAAAAGGTAAAATGCGTTCGCTAATTGAGCTTTATTATGGAGAAACCAACAATGGAAAACCTTGCAACGACATCCACTCTAAAGCCGGCGCACTCTTTGGCGTGGCAGGAGACAATAATCAGAGCCGTCCATCCCGTCTCATTGTGCGTGATGCAGAATTGTGGTACGATGATCCGGAAACGGATTTCAGCAATACCGATTTGCCTTATACTGAAAGTAAAACGGAAGTAGCCATAGACCGTGTCACATCAAAAGCTAATCCTCGTACTTTCGAACGAGTTCCTGCAGGAGCACGCTTCAAAATCAATATGATACTCAACATTTTCGAAGGCGAAGACGAACAGGCTTTACGAAACACACTCATCCAAGCCATCACCTTACTGGAAGACGACTATTTGGGCGGTCATGGATCACGAGGTTACGGACAAGTAAAATTCAATCTCGATCTGGAACATCCCGAAGAAAAGACCTATCGCTAAAATTATTTTTGCATTATGACAAAATTTCATGCCATTAAGTTAACGAATCTCACCCCGTTGCACCTTGGCACAGGCAATGAGAACTACGACTTTTCTGCGGATGCTTTGCAAAGTGACACGCTGTCTGCCTCTTTAACTGCACTCCGATGCATGAAAGGAAAGACGATGGATACTGCACGGTTTTTATCATCCTTTACCATCAGTTCAGCTTTTCCTTTCTGTGGAGAGCATTATTTTCTTCCCCGTCCGCAAGGCAAGCTAAACAAACTGACGGTGCAAGGGCAGACAGAAACTGAGTGCCGGAAGAAACTAAAAAAAGTAAAGTTTATCGACCGAGAGTTATGGTATCTGCTTATCTGCGGTCAACCTGTCAACATAAAACCGGGACAGCTGCAAGGCGAACTGATAACAACAGATGATGTACACATACAAATATCCCAGCCACAGGTAATGCAACGGGTATATGTACCTCGCAACGGAGAGGACGCACAGCCGTTCTTCTTCACGTGGGACTTCTTCCGTCCCGATGCAGGATTATATTGCCTTATCGATGCCGATACCGAAACGTTCAAAGAGATACATGAACTGTTTATCGAACTCGGAGAAAACGGAATAGGCACCGACAGGAACATCGGAGGAGGAAAATTTAATGTCGAAACCGACCTAATTGAATTGCCTCAAGTAAAAGATGCCAATGCTACTCTGCTTTTGTCGCTCTATCTACCCGAAGAATCAGAAATTGTTTCGTTGCATTTATCCGAGTCACGCTACACGCTTTTGACACGTAACGGATTCATAGCTGGAAGCACAGAACCTGCTTTCCGGCACTTACGCAAAAAATCGATCTATATGTTTGGTTGCGGTTCTTTGTTTCAGACAGTAAATCCTCTCTACGGTAAGGTGGTCAATCTGGCACCCGAATGGAATGACCCACGTATGCATCCTGTCTATCGGAGCGGAAAACCCTTAAGTATATTTATCAAACAATGAAAACTATACCATGAACAATATAGTAAAAATAAAAACATTAACTCCGGTTCATATAGGTTCAGGCACTATACTGCAATATAATACAGATTTTGTGACAGTAGAGAATAAACGTACAGGCGACAGGTACCTGCAAGTGTTGGATGACAAGAAAATACTGAAACTTATTGGAGTAGAAAATATCCCGAAATGGATACTTAGTATTGAACGAAACGAAGACACCAAGGCTTTTGTCAAACGCATGGCACCGGATAGCAAAATAGCTGATTATAACAAACGCCGCATGATGTGTTTCACAAATAATGTAACTAATGAAACTCTGAAAGAGCATATCCACAACGGACTCGGACTACCCTACATTCCTGGTAGTTCCATCAAAGGCGCTATCCGTACAGCTGTATTTGCATCAATGGCAGATTCTATCCGGAATATGGAAGAAAAGATTTTCAAATCCAGCAAGCCCAAAGCTTCGATGGTGGAAAAAGCATTGTTTGGGGATGACCCCACTGCTGATTGTTTCCGTTTCATCCATGTGGGTGACTCCTATTTTGCCCCTGGGTGTGAAATAGCCTTACGCCTGGTAATGTATCTCAATGTCACCCAAAACACAGACCTGCATCCACACAAAGACCTCAAGCCACAACTTGCCGAAGCAATCGGAGCTGACGAGGAAAGTTCTTTCCGTCTGAACATCTGCAAAGAATATGCCCAATGGGTAGCCAAACACAGTCCTACCGCACATGTACTTCCACCAGAAATCAATAACCTGGCAAGTCTGTTCGAATTGATTAATACACATACCCGGAAACTGGTAGAAGAAGAAATCACTGTATGGGAAAACCTGTCTGAGAATCACAACGGTGCCGAAGAATACATCGGCAACATGAAAGAAATACTGAAAGAAATAGAGGCATGCCACAACGGAAAAGCATGCATACTCCGCTTAGGACATACTTCCGGATGGCGTTTCATCACCGGTGCATGGAGCGAAAAGAAGCCCTATTTTAACAAAATAAAAGACGCTGCACGTCCTGCCAACTACCGCTATCGCGACTATGGATTTCCAAAGTCACGTCGTACTGATTCCGACGGTTGCCTGCTAGGTTTTGTAAAACTATCCGTCTGAACTGTTTTTCACGGAAACACAAAGAAACGTCCAACATGATTCCATTCTTTGTGTTTCTGTTTCTTTTATCTGCTTTTCCAATAAAGTTCTGCCATTTTTTTTATCCGCCCCATCAGTTTCTGCCGTAAAATATCCGGTCCTATTATCTCTATCTCCGGTCCAAACGACAAAAGCTTCTGACGCAATTCCTCATTATCCATCAAATGAAAACTCAACAAATGCCAACCTTCGGCATCACACCCTTCGTCAGTTTGTGAAGAGTGTAGTTTCTTCGAACAAAAATACCGATAGCGTACAGGATGTACCCGGATTCGTAAATCTATTATTTCCCCAGGACTTACCCCTATCCGGTCGTCAAACAACATCGAATAATCAATTTCCTTCTTTCCCGAACGAAACTCTATCCCTTCTTTAGTCACGATACTTCGCATACGATCAACAGCAAGACAAGTTGTTTCCCCATATTCTTTCGTGTAGCCTATCAAATACCAACGGTTAGCATATTCTTTCAGATAATAGGGATGCACTACCAAAGATCTGTATTTTGCTTCCGCCGAACGGTTATAGGACTCCGATTTGATTTCGAGTACTTGATTACCCCTAATGGCTGCGTAAAGCTTATCCAAATGACGCAATCCTTGAACTTCCGGATCAGTTTCGAATGATATGACAGAACGTCCTGTCTCTATATGATATTTTTCAGCCAAGGCAAGCATGCTGTTTTTCACCTCATTGAAACCTTCCAATCCGTCAAACTGGGCAATGAATGACAAAAAACGTTCCAACAAAACTGGATTGACAGAAGCACCCGTGTCAAAATAAGATGCACGTGGATTCTCGTAAAAATATACTTTTTCATTTCCCACGTAAGCATCCAGCAAAGACACCCTGCCTCGTAACCGTTCCAAATCGTATTCCAACGTCCGTTTAGATATCCGGACGTTAACTGTATCAGCTGCATTTACTTCCCGCAATAAACATTCTTTCGTAAACCGCCCTCCTGTACGGAATTTTTCATCCAACCAACGCAATCGGGCTTCAATATTCCGTTCTAAAGCCATAATCGCTATTTTTTTATGAATACCCCAATAGCCCATACAGGTAAAAAGGAGTATGATTTCGTTATCTTTGCAAATTTAACCAAAAGCTTTCACAAAAACAATACCCCCGAAAAATAAGTATAGCGCAGCAGGCTGAATTTTTATTTATGCCTGTGCGCTACCTCCTCCCGCAAGAACTACTTCGTTGGGGGAATAAGCTCGTCAATCCAATCGTTCAACGCCTCACCAAGTTTCTCCCCCAATCCAGTAGCCATCTCAAAAAGCGGCCCCAACACATCTTTCAAAGTTCCCATAGTCATAAACAAAAAAAATTAAATTACTTTTTTCCGTTATCTCCCAAAGCCTTACCAGCAAGAGTTTCACCTGCCACCTCCAAGACTACAGCCAACAATATTTTTACAACTTGATTCATAATAAAAAAATTTAGTTTCTTGTTTTTCTGATGCAAAGTAATACAATAGGTTTGCAATCTTTTTGCATGCCCGCTTACAAACTGTCATGTGACTTGAAAATCTTAGCCAACTGCTGAGCGTACAACGTCAGATGAGATTTACGCGAACGCTGCAGACCTTTTTCCTCAACTATCTCATCCAGATAATCATTAATGGACTGAATAAGCACACGCCTTCCCAATGCTTCAAGCCAATACGAACCGTCCTGTCGCACGGAATAAAACTCATCTGTAGCCAATCCTTGCGCCAGCAATGTATAGACCACATAATCTACCCATACACGATAAAGCTCGATTACATCGTAAACCAAAACCGGTCTGTTATATTCATCCCGGTGCATAATACCGATATACGGATCAATGCCCGCTTTGATTAATTCAGCCTCTATCTTTCCATACAACACGCCATACCCGTAATTGAGAAATGCATTCGTCATATCCAGTGCCGGGTGCTGGCTCCGACATTCAAATCGATAAGCTTCAGGGATGAAATAGTTCATCGCATTAAAATAGATTCTGGAACTTACCCCTTCCCAGCCCCGTAACGTAGATGCCACATCTGAAACGTATGTCCCTTCAAGGAGATGTACTTTACGGATATATTCCTCCAAGCGGCTGATTACTTTATCCACTTCATGCTTCTCCGAAGAATCCGCAATCCGCATAGTAAGCAATAGTGCCTGCTGGTTGAGTATTTTCTTACAAATGACATCTTTAACCCAGTCGGTAGCTTGTGGTGAAGAAACAAAAGCCAACTGACCTTTCCGAATGGTGGATATAGATCCGTATTTCGGACTCCATACCCGTCCAGCAGGCTTTCCGGAGCGTTCTATAAATAAAACTTCTATCTCATACTCGATAGCCAGCAGAATGGCATCACTCGTTATCTGCACCCCTTTACCTATCTGAATAGAGCGGAGACCATCGGCAGGCAAGCGTTTCCTGCCTTGCTGGTTGGTAATGACAAAACCGTTGCCGTCCCGACTGACAGAAGTTCCCAATGTATGTATTACCAATTCCATAAAAATTCCTCCATTTTTAAAAGAACAACGTATTCCGAATATTCATAATAACATCCAAATCCAGATTTTTACCGATAATTCCCATCGAATTGATGTTGCTTTCCGAAACAGGAACCACCAGAATACTGTCTTCATTATCATAGGCAGCCTGAACCTCCGCTAAATCCGACCGTATCTGTTCGTATACAGGAAAGGGTCTGGAAGCCAAAAAGATAGAACGCTGAATACGTATGCAACCCTTGCGGACAAGATATTTTGCAATCAAAGTCCGTACCCTATTGTCTGCAATATCATACATAACAAAAAACAACATATCTGTAGGTTTACGTGGAGAACGACACGTGATGTCAAATATTTTCCTTACACGGTCATTGACGGAAGGTAAATCTTCCTGATTTTCCAGAAAACGGTTAGGAGCTGCCGTCCCGTTCAGTCCCGCCAATTTTAATTTCTGCTCCTTTTCATCGAATGTCAAACGGTGCTTCATGCCAACTCGTTTTTTATCTGCAACCAGCAAGATAGCATTCTACCAAATCGGCGGTCACTTGATTCAATTCGCCTGACACGCCCCGCTTAGGAGACTGCACGACACTGAATCCACGCTTGCCATAAAACAGGTTTATCTCACCTTGTCGGACTCCTAAACATACCAACAGTTTCTTTCCATATTGAATATCACGAATCTCTTTGATAACAATGCCACTTTCCTCAATCATACGCTGCACGTCCGGCATAATATCATGCAATATCTGAGGCACAAATACACACATTTCCTTCTCGATTTGCTGTTTCTTCCGTTCACTCAATGTCAATTTTATCTTTGCCAGTGCTTCATCGTCAGGACCAAGAAATGCCTGCTCTTCTACAAATGGAGGCAATTGGGCATCCTCTTTCTCCACTTCATGCCTGATATCAAACAACTGTTGCACATCGTCCGTCGGAAGAAAAACATTCATATCCACAGGTACGGCATCTGCATTATAGTACGCATCAACGTCACAACTCAGAAAACAAGCCCTCGTCACATCACACGTACGTTTATCCAATACTTGTTGAAGATTGTACTTCACAGAAAAAGCATTTGCAAACATCTTATAGAACAAACTGAACAAACCGACATCGTAACACCGCTCTTTCAGTTTAAACAGCACTTTAATCCCATCTTGCCCCGGCGAAACATAAGCCATCGCAATTTCATCATCCTGCCGCAAAGCATCAAGTAAAACACCGGCATTCATTCCCTTAACCGAAAGATGGTCTATGTCGAGCACAAAACATTGGGTATAAGCAAAATTTTCACTACGACGGAACGGAGGATTGAAACTTCCGCATACAAAATAAGGCAACATACGTTTCAAAGAGGCATATTGTTTAATGTCTATCTCCCGCACTGCCCGTAAACGTGACAAAGCGGTTTGCAACTCCTTGGAAGGATGACTTACCATCTTATACACATCTTCTATACCGACGGTTTGCAACTTATCGGCACTACTCAGTAAATTGGTTCCATACATCAACATAAGCCTACAGGTATTAAAAGTCATTTGTTTTTTTACTTATACAAAAATACGGGACAAACATGCAATCCTTTTGCAAAGCCAAAAGATTTTTAGAACCATTTACCATTTTATCCGATAAATTCGTTCTGCAGGACAAGTTTTTTATAATGAATATCCTTTAGCTAATATACACCCCTGAAAAATGAATATATACTGCATCCGCTTACGAATATATCTTCATCGACAAACGCAGTACTACTGCGTTTACAACTCAAACGGATTGGCTGATTGCGGACATTCATTTTTTATCCTTATTATAATGGAAAATACTCTATGAGTTCGTACCAAAATTTCGTAAAGCTGATAATAAAGTGTCTTAATCCTTATTATAATGGAAAATACTCTATGAGAAAAATATGAAAGCAATAGAAGTAATTAAGAGTGGTTGTCTTAATCCTTATTATAATGGAAAATACTCTATGAGAGTTCAAAAAACTGAGTTTGATGAAATTGCAATTAAGTCTTAATCCTTATTATAATGGAAAATACTCTATGAGCTATCTACATGGTGTATTCGTACCAGTTGGTATGTCTGTCTTAATCCTTATTATAATGGAAAATACTCTATGAGTATTACCAATCAATTCTACAATATAAATATAAGTCGTCTTAATCCTTATTATAATGGAAAATACTCTATGAGTGACCCAGAGCTGAAGAAGCAAGTGGGGAAACTGTTGTCTTAATCCTTATTATAATGGAAAATACTCTATGAGAGCTGGAAGATGTACACGTTGATGGACATAGTTAAGGTCTTAATCCTTATTATAATGGAAAATACTCTATGAGCTTACAGCACAAAATGCAGAAATTCAAGCTCAAAAGTGTCTTAATCCTTATTATAATGGAAAATACTCTATGAGGGACTAACTTCGGATCGGGAATCTATCACGATTTCATGTCTTAATCCTTATTATAATGGAAAATACTCTATGAGTTTTTTGTTTTTTTAAAAACATTTACATTCTTCATCAGTCTTAATCCTTATTATAATGGAAAATACTCTATGAGCAGATCAAATGCTATGGCTTCCATCAAAGATCTATGGTCTTAATCCTTATTATAATGGAAAATACTCTATGAGCTCGATGGACTAATTTCGGAACTGATATATATAATGATGTCTTAATCCTTATTATAATGGAAAATACTCTATGAGAGGTAAAAATATACTCAACTGAAAATCATTTTGTTATATACAAAAAAGTAAAAACAATATACTTTTAAAACTGAAAATTTGAAACAAAGGGAACAATATGTCAAAGAGCAAAAACGATGTATCACAAAGATAAAATTAAAAAATGAACTATACAAGTCACACACATATACTAACCAACCATCAACATACATATTTTTCGACATACAATACTATCACACTCGGCTTATTCGTTTTTCGGTCTTCCAATACATAATAATATACATGAATGTATTGACCTACCTCAGGACGTAAATCCGTATCAACAAAACGGATAATTCCTCCACCTTTTTTTTCTTTCAACATGAAATGAAATAACTTTTTTTCCTGATTCACATTGTCCACTATAGCTATACCTGAACGAAAGCCAGGCAAAACAGTCTGCTGTGTTACCTTTTCCAAAGCTACCACAACCACACGTTTCTTTTCACCTCCCATGAATGTATAGGTATGGAAAGAAACGTAATTACCTTTCAAAACGGGAGGATACCGGTCAGAAAAATGATAAAACACCAACTTCTCCTGTTGTGTACGAATATGGAGCACCTTTTTGACTTCGTTCACGTATTCCACATAACCCATACAGGAAGGAAGCCCCGACCACAACTTTTCTTTCGAGTTCCGCAAATCGAGAAGAATTATTCTACCATCTGTATCATCCACATAACATTTAGCCATAAAGACAGTCCCCATCTGTGCTTTCGCCAAGACAGGAAAACGTTTAGAATTAACCTGTAAAGTTATATCCATACCATCGGTCAATACACATCGGATTTTCCCGTTTCTCGCATGTCTCCCGACTAAGATTATTTTACGGGACTCTAATTCTCCAAACACATAACTATCTGCAAGCGAAGCATATTCAGCATAAGGGGGCTTATACCTCGCAGACAAGGCCACTCCCATATTACTTAACCTGCCAGTCAACTGGCGATAATGTGCAGAAGCTTGTCCATGACATTGCTTATACACGTCAAGTTCATAAGCAGCTTCCTGATTTTTACTTTGCTGCAGGAAAGAATCGGCCAACGACAAACGTACAGAACCGAGGAAAGCTTCGTTTTTCTCGATAAGCAATGCTTTCGACAAAAGAGCCGTCTTCAACCTTTCGTCATCCTGCACACAATCGGCAAGTTCACTCCACAAATAATACTTCTCATGCATTTCAAGCAATAAAGACTTATAAATACATGCTGACTTATCATATTCTTCCTGCCAACGGTACAAAATAGCCCGATTGCGTAACAGCCATTCATCTTTTCCGATACGCCCAAGCACCTTATCATAAAAAGCACTTACCCACTCTATTTGTTCCATGTCTTTCTGTCGGGAAACCTTAAGCACTTCATAACACTTCTTGGCTACTTTTGCTGCCAATGGCCTGTAAGCATGACCGTTACTATCCGTTGTTTCCTGCCAATCGGCATCTGTCAGGTTATTGCATCCCCATTTCTTGAAAAAAGGCAAAAATCTCCATACATTTTCTCCATCCATACAACGTTCTGCCAAACTTAAAATGTTAGAATGCCAGACAGAAGAACCATATAAGGCAAACTTCTCACAATAAACATCCAGAACATCAAACAACCGACACATGTTACCGTCTTTTTTCAAGTGGAACAACTTCCAGAACACAGCTTCACGTAATAATTCGAGCAACTCATCTTTAGGCAAACCTATTTCCCTGCACAAAGTTGCCACATCAACCCATGCTACATAATCTGCCAGCTGACGACAAACACGTGACACCAATGATGGATACGTCTGTCCACCAAAAGAATCGCATAGATCTTCTTTACGCATCTGCGCGGGATTCCATAAAAGAAAAAAACGATAAAAGTGAAAATCTTCATGCCCATTCGAAAACCGCAAAGCAAAATTCAATATAGAAGAATGAAGTATCGAAGGACGTTTATTATGCAGATGAATATACTGATTCAGAAGTTTACGAATTTCCAGCGAAGGCAATTTATCCCGTTCTGCCAACATATACCGATAAAGTATCCATCCTAAATCCTCATGTAAGGTGGCATCTACATATCCGGGAGAAACAATAAATTCTTTCGTTTGTTCGAATGCAGCCACCGGGTCTGTTTTCGACACTGCAGAAGCAGCCAAAATCACATCTGCCCCAAACTGTACCCTTTTTAATAACCCGGCATACACCCGTGCTCCGATGCCGTTTTCATCCTTCATGGAAGGAAGTAATGTCTGCATTTCCTCCAAATGTTCCCTTGCTTCCTGCATTTTTCCTTCATTGCATAAAGCACAACACTTGTCGCGCAATGTCCAAAACAAAGATGTCTGCAACCAAGGATCATCCCTGTTTGTTTCCCATTCTGTCCGAGCCATCCGGTACGCTTCCTCCAGTCGCCCTTCTTTACGTAAAGCTGTCACTTCTTTTACCGACATAGTATCCTTTCTGTTAACAAACCGACAAGTTGCCGCAATTTTTCATCCTTCTCACCCTTATCCGATTGTGGAACAGCATAGCTGATGTTCCCTTTCGCGTTGAACGAAAAAGACAGAGCTGCATAATTACCGGAAGTCTTCATATAATAAACCACCTTGTATGACTCCTCTATCACATTGGTCAGCGTAATTTCACACTCATCACACAAAGAGCGCATACAAGCATACAATGACTTCAATGCTTCCATAGACGGAAAATAGTTTATCGCATAACGGATATTATCTTCTTTCCGGAAACAATCCATCAACCTGGGATCATCTACTTTCATTTCATATCCCGTAAACAGTCCTGCTGCATTATAAATCGCGTCCACACGAACAATCCCCTCAGGAGTATCCACTTCATAAATATCCCTCCAAGGCTTACACGCCACACATCTGACCGCATAACAGGATCCCTCCATATTGCTTATCACAGACCAATACTTAGCTTTCACGCCAGGGAGCGCGGACAAAGGATGGAAAGGAGTTTCTTCTACCTTTCTTAAAGCCAATGCATCGGCAGGCACTTTCGTCATTTTACCTATCGGCATGATTTTCAGCAAAGAGAAAGGAGTTATATCGGACAAGTTGACACACCACAACATTTTTTTCGCACGGGTTATCGCCGTATATTTCCAACGAAGACTATCCGTATCCAAGCCACCACGTTTCAAAAAGTCCACATACACAGTGTCCCATTCTCCACCTTGCGATTTATGACAAGTAAAGGCATACCCGTATTTTACTTGAAGAGCAGAATAAAAGGGGTCATTGAAAACAGCTTGTATAAATTCTTTTGATTTCACGTTCGTTATGCCTGATTTTTTTCGCAAACGTATGACCGTAGAAATATACAAAGCTTTCATTTCATCCACACTTAACGAAGGACGATTGTTTTCCAACAAAGAATCAATAATGTAACAATTCAATGTTTTTTTCACTTTCGGCTCTTTTAAAATTTCTTCCGTCTCTATTAAACATTCTCTAAAACTCAAAGTTATCCATTCTTTCCGCTTTATTCCATCCTTATCCACCCAGACGAGCCGACTGTGGGATAACGTTATCGGATACTCTGACAACCGTAACCAAATCACCATTCATCAGTTGACAATCTCCATGATAATTATTAGCCACCACCAGTAGCTTATCTCCAGCAGTGACATGGTCTACCCCTGGAAATCGGACTGCACGTATCGCCTTGTTATAATCTGTTACCTGTTGATTAGAAAAACAAATAATAGCTTTCGCATCAGGGTCTTTATCTTCCTTTTTGCAATAATTCTCCACAACATCTTCCGGATTCATATCTATTACTTCCCCCTCTTTCCTTTCAAGCACAAGGCTATTACGTTCTTTTCCCTCTACAAGTCTTCGCAATTTTAAAGCATTGGCCAAAATACAACTTTCCTTATTCTGACGGAAAACTTCAGTCAACTCGTAAGACATAACCTGCAATCCATGTTCTTTAAAGTAAATTTCATCCAAAGCAGCCGAACGATTATCTCCCACCGGAGGCAATTGCATCGGATCGCCTATGAAAATCAATTTTCCACCAAAAGCAGGACGGACGTAGGTCAGCAAATCATTTAATAAAATACCAGAACCAAACTGAAAGAGTTCCTCTTTTGTTTTCCGTGAACTAATCATAGAAGCTTCATCTACAATATAAATGCCACCACCAGCATTTAATGCGATGGGGAAAATATATTTAAGCACGCCTTCGGATTCTTCGACTTCCATATGTGAAAACTCATAGATACCCTTATGGATTGTAGTAGCGATATTTTCTCCTAACTTTTCGCATAGGATTTTTGCAGCACGCCCCGTAGGAGCCATTAACTGTACCGACAAAGACAATGAATCCAAATAGTCCTTGATCTGGCCAATCAAAGTGGTCTTACCGGTACCTGCATATCCTTTCAAGATAAAAATCTGAGCCTTTTTATCAGCTATAAATTCTTTTATACGCTGCATCGCTTGTCCTTGTTGTTGTGTCAGCTCCATAATATTTCACAGTTCAAGATTTAACAATACAATTTTAATCTAAATTTTTTAATTGCAAAATTAAAAAAAACAGCCAATTAGCCATCTTTTCTTTGCCAAAAGTAACAGAAATGCATGCAATCTTTTTGCATGGAACACCCAAAAAGAAATATTTCTTATGAAAATAACCATGATTCCAACAATTTCCTTAACTTTGGCTTAACAGAAAACATCAATATATCATGAAAAAACATATACATATTTCATTGGTCGGCGGACAACCTGTCCCAGCTTATTTAGGTATAACCTACACAAAACCTGATAAAATCATCCTGATATGTTCGGTACAATCAGCAGAAGAGGCCCACCGGATAGCCTCCTATAGTCTTGATATCCCGACAGAAATCAGGCAAATAGCCCCAGTAGACATCAAACAGATAGAAACAGATGTTGCCACCCTACGCCAACAAGTCGCAGATGACCAAGTGAGTATCAACCTGACAGGAGGGACCAAACCATGGTCACTTTTATTCTATATTGGTTTCAAGACACATTCAGACATACATTTCTACTATATAAGCCAAAACAATCAAATCACAGACCTTGAAACAAAGGAATGTCATCTTTTAAAGATGGACAGACAAATACAATTCCAACTATACGGCAATCCGTTAATTCATTTTAAACGATTTACAGAATACACTAACGAAGATAAAACGGTATGTCAGGAAATAGAACAGGCAAGACGCTACAATTTTAAATCTTTCAAGGAGCTAACGACTGTGCTGAAGCCCAACGATGCCCATAAAGTCCGTAACAGCAAACAAGGAGAAATCATTTTACCAGACGGCGAAGGTGTACGTTGGGATAAAACCGAACAAACTGTATGGTTGTCCTTATATCATACATACAAAGGCTGGAGAGATTTCACATGGACTTCTCCTCATGTCATATCGCTCGTATTTTTCAGTGGATGGTTTGAATTCACGATTGCCAATGCTCTAAACCAGAATCCCAAAGTACAGCAACTGTGGATGAACTGTGAATTTACGGCAAGCAACAATGCTCCTAAAAACGAAACAGACATCATTGCCGATATGGGAAGTAAACTGCTTTTCGTGGAATGTAAAACCCAAATACGAGAAATCAGAGAGATTGACAAATTTCGTAGTGCACTAAAAAACTACGGCGGTATGGGAAGCAAAGGATTATTTGTCACTTATGCCCCGCTGCCAGATATCGCACTCGAAAAATGTAAAGACAATGGCATCTCATCTTTTCACTTCGATTCCCAAAAATCATTCACGGCAAACAGCAAAGCGTTAAATCAGCTTGTAGACAAGATATTATTATCAACCAATATCCGTTGACTCCGTGATACCTTCTATATGATAACGGCGAAATCGGGAAAAAGCAAAAACAGATGTACGTACCCCTTCCTTCTCAATGACATTACGACTGGCAGACGAGGCAACACAAGGAATACCTCGTCTGCCCAAACGGGTAAGCAAAGCAAAACAAAGTGTCATTTCCCCCATCAAATGTACGGTTACCTGATAATGCTCGGCATATTTCATAACCTCCTGTTCCAGACGGTCTGCCAACTGGTCTATCACAGATTCATCTGCCCAAGCATTGACCAAAGGAAAAGGAATATCTATACATCGCCCATATACAGCTGCCGCTTCCTTTTGCTCCACATTCCAACTATCATACGAATGATTAGATAAATTAAGAAAAACCTTTTCTACAACAACTTCAGGCACAGACTTTTCCTCTTTATGCTCCTTCCAATCTACATAAGGATAAGACTCAAAATAAGCCATAATTCCATTAATATTCTTTTTCAAAGTATCATTTTTACGCTCATTCACTTGCATCCCTGCATGATTGATATAATTCCGCACTTCGGTCAGTCGGTTGTATGCGTCACGAAAATCTATCGGCAATCCCAATGAAGCAATACGCTGCTTCATCCCATCCATTGATGAATTGTTTTCATTTTCACCTTGTGAGCAACGCACAGGCAAGCAACCTGAAACGGTTTCACGGACTCTCATGTCCATCGCATCTTCTCCCAACAAATGACATACATACGTAACAATTCCTTCACGCAACAAAGTTACAGTCTGTTGATACAACTGTTTATCAAGACACCATCTGGCAGAAGCTATCAAATTGGAAACTCGTCCATCCATTTGAAACCCTACAAATGAATTGACCACCTTCTGCATGACAGGAGACAATGGCGGAATCAAACGATATGCTTCACTTGTATCATCCAAAGGCGTTTTTCTAAAACGGCATCCGCGCAACAATTCTTTGCCCTGACACAACTGCATATCCGTTATAATATCACTCAAACGCTTCAATTCATTTCTAAGACTGGAGGCAAGAAAACGTTTGTCGGCATTTGCACGACCTATTTTCTTAAAAGAAACCTCACTCAAGTCAAGCAGTTCACCCACCCTTCCATTTCGTAAAAAATTGGCACCAGCAAATGTCCAATCCTGTAACAATGAAATTGGCAGCAAATCAATAATAGGTGCCTTATTGGCCACCTGATCACGTGCCTCATAGTTGCCATAAGATATACTCATAATCCGGCAGCCTTTCAAAAATTTAACGTAATTACATAAGACCAATAACACCATGGGTAAATAACGGAAACTGTGAGTGATGTCAATGTATAATTCATCCCCTTCTTGCAAAGCATCGTAAATCCGCGTAAATATAGTCCAGATTTCTTCATTGTTTTCACCAGAAGGAATATCAATTGTTTCTATCATTTCTCCTACCCCCATAGCATACAAATAAGCTTCAAGTCCCATATAAGGCTGGTCAACCTTATCAAACCCCCTTCGGCTGATTATGTTCTTATCCCAATTACACCAACGAGCCTTATCTGTAAGTACTATCATTATTTTATCTTTCTGCTTATCCCAAGTCTTTGATACTTCATGAAGTTCAAGCATCGCCTGTTGAATAAAAGGCACTGCCGCCGAACTGTATTCACCTTGACAATAACAACAAGCATGATAAAAACTAGTTCCTAATACAGATAAAAAAATCTTGCGAGCCATACTGATTTGTTTTTATTGGTTTCCAAAACAAAAATAAAATTTTATTTCATCTGAAAAGCACAATCATCATCCTTTTTGCATTTTTTTGTATATTTGCTCCAAAACTTTAATCAAAAAATAAAATTATGCCTAACAAAAGACGAATCTTAATTGTAAAATTTAAAAATACAATTAAGAACGAAGAATTGAAATGGTTTCGGGGAGCAATAATACAGCACATTCTTAAAAAGGATAATATATTATTTCATAACCACATGGGGAACAACTTCCGTTATTCTTATCCACTAATACAATACAAGCGCATACAGCAATGTGCCGCCATTGTATGTATTGATTACGGAGTAGAAGCTATAGGTAACTTTTTTACGGGATATGACAATATCATGCGAATAGGAGAAAGGAACGAAATTATGGAAATAGATTATATTCGTCCTACTGTCTACAATATCCAACTATGGAACAATACTTTTCATTACAGGCTAAACCGATGGCTGCCACTGAACGAAAACAATTATCTTGCTTTCAAATCCATATCCGACCCCGATGAACGTATCGCGCTTTTAGAAAGAATACTTATCGGGAATATCCTTTCTTTCGCTAAAGGGCTTGATATACAAATAGAACAAAAACTGGAATGTCAAATAAAACAAATAAAAAAACAATACATCATTAAGTACAAAGAAACTGGCATGTCCGCTTTTGATCTCTTATTTTCTACTAATATTTCACTACCTGCCTATATAGGTCTAGGCAAAAACGCCAGTACCAACTGTGGAATCGTAACCCCTTATCACCTCGCTGAGTCAAACAAATAAAATCCGGGATTCCAGATCACTTTCCGGTCCCGGACTCCTTAGGAAAAAAGAATATATCAGAGTTGTATCAGAGATACCGCATTCAGATTACTCTGCACCATACGCACCGAAATAAGGTTGGGGAGCAGGAGTAGTGTAAGTCTCGCCGTTCACAGTCAAGCCCGTAGTGCCGAAGAGCGGAGCCATATCCGATCCGTTTTCGCTGTATGCGCCTTCCAAAGCCGGAGAGCCTGCAGTCAAATGGAAATCCCAAGCATCGTTGTAAACATAATTGGTCAATGAAGTAGCATTGATGTCGTAGTTAGCGAACATCGGGTCTTTGCTGTCTTCTTCGGTAGCGATAACGCTATTCACATCAACTACACCTACATGATAGTCTTCGTGCTCATAGTTATATCCCTGCCAAGAATACTGAATGCCTTGTTCGTAAACGTATGCAGGGTCTACTTCCTGACTACCTGAAGCATAATAGTTATAATCAATTACCGAGTTTTTGTCATCATAACCGCCTTCTACATTCGCCAAGTTATCCAAGCCCGGAGTCATTGCACGGAATTTGCAGTTCACAAGCAAGTTGTTGTAAACATGTACGGCTACGTTTTCTTCCGCATAAATACCGCCGCCTTTATCGCTGTCGCGACGCCATCCGGCATTGATGATGGTATTGTTGTAAGCCTGAATCTTAGCTTGAGCGCGAACGTCACTTTGGTCAGAGCTTGACAGCTTCAAGGCGTTGGTGTTCGGAGCATACATTACATTGCCTACTACATCTACTTGGCAACCCGATTTCACATTAACCGCTTCCTCGCCTGTCTCACCGTTTGCGATAAACAAGTTGTTCATGATAATGGCATTACCGCCCATCATATAAATGGCATCCGACACACCGTTGCGAAGGATAGAATTTGTAATGACATACTTGCCGTTTACATTATTGGTAGTAATCTGCGGATAAGCATCGTCACCTGCTTCATAATATCCTGCGTTAGCAGCGGGAGCACCTTCCAATACATCACCACCCGTATATTCAATAATGGTATGGTCAATCAGCATTTCTTCGCAAGTACTTCCGGCTACAATACCGCCCCACAAACCTGCGAATGTATTGGCTTCCGTCCGGTCAGCTTCAGGAATAGAGAAAAGAATAGGTTTCTCTTCAGTTCCTTCGCAATACAAGTTTCCGTTAACCGTAAATTCTACCGGAAGCAAGTTTGCGCCTACGCCTTCTGTACTGGCTATAATCTGCACGCCTTCCTTGATAATCAAAGTCTTGCCTTCAGGAACGGTGTAATGCTCAGTAAGGTTGATTACCGTATCAGCAGGCCAAGTCACCGTATTGGTATTGTTCCACTGGTCTTCCAGGCTTACAGGTCCTTCCGGATCGTCACCATTCGGTTCATCCGGTTCTTCTACAGGAGGATTCTGCGGTTCGTTCTCGTCATCACTACAAGCAGCGAAGAATGATACGCTCATCAAAGCTGCACCTACGAATAAATACTTCTTTAAATTCATAATTAAAAGTGTTTGTTAGTCAATATGTTTTGTTTTGCTTTCTTACAATTTATATCTCACGCCCAGCATAATGGTTTGTCCGTGCCATTCCTTACGCTCTATCAGGTTCCCGTTCTTGCGTTCGAAATTCGTCACACCGTCTGTATGAGGACCTTTATGGGTATAACGGAGCAATGGAATATCCAACAAGTTAGAAGCCTTGGCAAATACACTCACGCCACACTTGAAGCTTTTTTCTACCGATGCGTCCAATTGGAAATACCCGTCTTCCCAAATATCGTCATCAAAATAGTTAGAGACTTCACTCAAACGCTTGCCCGTGTAACTTCCGGCTATCTGACCTTCCCAACCGTATTTCGTACTCTTGAAAAGCAAGGAAAGATTTGCCACATGACCTGCCTGACCATACAACGGACGCGACTGGCGGACGGTCTTCACTTCCGTACCTTCCATAATACGTTTATCGGTTGTAATTTTAGAATGAGTGTACGTATAATTTGCTTTGATACCGAACCAATTGAAATATTTCATAACGTCTACCTCTACACCCATATTGTCTGCATCACCAAAGTTCATCGGCACGTAATAAGTATTCTGTCCCATATTCAACAAACCGGTTTCAATCGGGTCTTTCAAATGTTTGTAGAACAGACCAACCATAAACTGCTCAGACGATTTCGGGAAAAATTCATACCGCAAGTCTACGTTGTCAGCTACCGTATGCTTCAAATCCGGATTACCTCTTTCATCAAAGTCCTCATTAAAAATTGTATAAGGCACAATTTCGAAGAAACTCGGGCGATTGATGGCACGGGCGTATGAGAAACGCAAATTGGCATTTTCGTGCACATTGTATTTGGCATGGAAACTGGGCAATACATCCGTATATTTCTGGTTGCCTTCAGGGTCTGCGTTCTCGGTGGGGAACTTCAGCAAATATCCTTGATTGGTATGTTCTACACGCACACCCGCAATCAGTTCCCACTTGCTCCATGTATATTTTACCATCCCGTATCCGGCGCCAATCTTTTCGGTTGCATCATAATTCAAGGCTCCGCTAATATTACGACTGCTTACATCCGAGAAAACGATTTCATCAAAATTATTCCAATCTTCTCCTTTTATCTGAGGATCACCGTTTGTTGTTCTAAACTTATATTCATTGAAATAGCTGTCACGCTTCTTGTCACGATACATACCTCCGATTGAAAAGTCAAATGATGAGCCGTTCGAAAGATTCAGTTTATACATTAAGTCAAGGTATCCGGCAAAGTCACGGTCGGAATTGTGTTCCCAGCGGCGAACCAACGCATCGTTTACCGCTACACGATTTCCGCCATCCAGCAAACCTACTTCTGCATTATCGGGAGTTTCATTATACGCTTTCGATGCTACCGCCGACCAATTCAAGCGCAAGGCATGATTGTCCAGAAACCCATGTTCGCCTTTCAGCGTAGAATTAATAATGTACTGATGGTTCCATTTCATGCGTACATGTTCTTCATCATCATCTTTTTGGTCGCGCACTTCCGCTTCACGCATATCCATGTATCCGTTATACCAGGTCAGCTTATTGTTTTCATTAATATGATAATCCAGTTTTACGTGTGCTCCGATACGGGTCTGCTGGGAAGAATAGTTACGGTATTCAATATTACCGCTATCCCGCCCCGGCTGATAAAAAATCTGGCTTTCCTTACCGCGGTACGTATTCAAGAATGTACCTGCCACCATCACACCCAAACGGTCATTAAAGAAACGGTCACCATACGAAAGGCTTGCATTCAAGTCGGGCATCGGCTTGCTCCATTTCATGTGAAGATTATCGTAATTAAAATCATCGGGAGTCACGCGGAAATATTCAGGCTTGCCCATCCGCTCGTAAGGCGAATCCTTTACAATAGCTCCATGGTCGAACGACTGGAAATCGCGGTCGAAATACATAGCGTTATAACCGGTAGAAATGCTTGCCGTGAACTGACGTTCCGTAGGCGCATCTTTCATCACCAGATTGACCGCACCGCCGATGCCGTCGCCTTCCATATTGGCAGTAAGTGATTTGGTCACCTCCAACCGGTCGAGCATCTCAGAAGGGAATATGTCAAGAGGCACGAAACGGTTCTTATTATCGGGACTTGGAATCTTCACCCCATTAATTAAGGTATAATTGTAACGTTTGTCCATACCGCGCAGGATAGCATACTGCCCTTCCCCACTGCTGTTACGCTCGATTGTCACACCCGACATACGCTGGATTACATTCGCGACCGTGATATCCGGAGAAAGCTCGATAGCTTTTGCACTCATCACGTTCACCACGTTCATCGCCTTACGCTCGATGGCGCGTGCACCAGCTTCACTTCGTCCGGGATTGGTAGCCACCACGGTGACTTCTCCCAGCAGCACATCATCACTTGCCAATGGTATTTCTATATCCGAATCCTTCGAAGTGACCTGCATTTCGTAGCTCTTATAACCAATATATGTACAGATAATCGTAAACGTCGGACGGTTCACCGACAGACTGAAACTTCCGTCAAGTCCCGTCACTGCGCCTTTCGACGGCTCTTCCTTCACCACGACTGATGCACCGATAATCTCTTCACCGGTCTTTGCATCTTTTATCTTTCCTTTGATGTCCATCGCATTGGCACTGGCTGCCGTGAGCAACGCCAAGCCCAAAACAACTCTCTTTCTCATAACAATCTTTTTCCCTTTTTGCTTGTTTGACGCCGCAAAAGTAGAGGCAATGTTTTTCAAGACAGTTTCACAAATGTTTCATTTCCGCTACACATGCGAAAGAGGTGCGAAAAGAGTGCTTTTTGAAGATTTTTTGAAGACGATATTACATTCGTGTTACAAATTCAGACCATGTATGACAATTTTATAGTGCATGTGACATTTTATTCAATATAAAGGACGAGAATCGGTACAATCTGATACTTTTGCAATTCGAAACCATACCTTTTATTTATATGAAAACTATACGAAAAAGCCAGCAGACTGACTGTCTTACCATTTATAATTTAATATGCGATATGGAGGCCCAAACGCTTCCGTACGAAACATTCGAAGAAATTTACTCCAGACAATTGGAGAACGACTGTTACATTTGCTTAGTATACGAAATAAATGGAGAGGTGATTGGCTGCATCAACCTGCGAATGGAATACCAGCTGCACCACGCCGGACGGATATGCGAGATTATGGAATTGGCGGTACGCTCCGACCGCCGCAGCCAAGGCATCGGCAGATGTCTTTTCAATGCTGCTTACAATGAGGCAAAAGCCCAAGGTTGCCTCCAGATAGAAGTGTGCTGCAACCAACTGCGCCTCCGTACCCACCGTTTCTATGAAGTGTGCGGAATGCATAACTTCCACTACAAGTTCTCACTTAGCCTTACCCAAACAGGTGATTACGACAACAAACTGGGGAGGTGAAATTATCATTTTCACGCCAACAATTAGAAGCTGTTTTGAATTTATCGTGCGATGATTTGGGATGAGTTTTTGAGGCATTTCCGCTTCTGTGATGAGGAAGATAGCGGGCTATCTGACGAAGAACAGGAGCGAAAAGGACCAAAAAATCGCCCAAAGCACACACGAAAACGGATACATCAAGCCAAGAAAAACTTTTTGGAGAAATTCAAAACAGCTTCTTAGTAACAGGCAATCTTATTCCTGCAGGAAAAGGCGTAAGCGGAAGTACACAGAAAATCGTCACCTTTGCCTGCAAATCACCAGTATAATATAAGGTATATGGATGTATCGAATTGGTTTAAAGGTTTTGAACTGGGTATCGCACGACTCACGGAAGAAGAGCGGAAACGTTTTTTCGCTGAGTGTGGAAAGAATTGCGTGCGCAACGGCGTGTTACCCATTTACGAAAAGCTGTACAAAGATGCCAACGGCAACATGGATACATTCTTCCGCAAAGCAAACGAACTGCCTGGAGTCAGCGGAAAGGTAGTAAAAGAAGGACAGATATACCGTCTTTCCTTTTTGGAATGCACATGCGGACTGCACACAGAGGGGTATGTCCGCACACCCCTGCTGTGTGAATGCTCACGTCAAAGCGTACTCTATGCATTGCACAGCCTGTGGCAGGAACATGATTTCCGTGTAACGCTCTGCTGTTCCATCCTACAGGGAAACGAGAAGTGCATAATGCAGATTGAGGTAATACAAGGCAGAAGTCAATCTTCCTGAGTCACTTCCACATCGGGTAAGGAAATACTATCGACTACCTTCTGCCAGTAAGCACGGACATCTTTCCAATGGTAGAAAGGCGCACAATCGGTCTTGACGGGAAGCGTCACCTCACGCTCGTTCAGAAGAAGCTTCACCAGAATGTCATCATTGCCCGGCTTGCGGAAGAAAATGAGTTGCACGTTGCCGCACATCGGAATAATACGGTAGGTGCGGTAGGTATCGGCTATCTTTTGCCAATCACCGGTAGAAGCAGACAAATGATTGCACCCCATCAGCGTGGCCAAGGGAGCCAGATTGGTATCATGCCCATAACGAAGGGTAACGCAATTCCGTTTCGAAGCGATGACCGTATCGGCAGTCTCTACAAAATTACGGAGCAGGTTACGTTCTACCTTGTACATACAAGCACCGCTCAGCGGGGATGCGCCTTTCTCGTAATACCACTCGAAGTTATTACGTTGCCACAAGTCGTAACGTTCATCTTCGGTAAACAAGAACGCCAAATCAGGTTGATTGTAACTGCTTTGGCTGATTCCGTCCAGTTCGAAGAGGTCCATCATCAGTCCCATAGGATCTTCCACAGCCTGAGGACGGGTGAAGAGCTGCTTCATCAGACGGTCAGGATGCACGTATATGCTGTCGGCAGCACGATAGACCGAATCAGCATTCGCCAAATGGACAGCTTCGTAGGGTTCGTTCTTATACTTTATATAATAAAGGTCATGATTGCTGGCATCGTTGGTGATATTCAATTTCGGATTTAAACCTTTCAGCTCCACACACCCGGCGGTCATCGAAAGGAAAGCACGGGTCTTATAGGTAGAGCGGGCATCTACGTGTACACCTTCGGTAAACACTTGCGGATAACGGGCAAACATACGGCGTACCAACTGGCGATGTTGTTCAGCTCCTTTCGGAGTGAGTTCTCCATAGCGTCCTTCGGCTTCCTGCGCCAGACTTTCCACAATCTCGAGTGCCCGTTTCCCATCGGCAGTAAGGATATGTTGCTTTTCGGCATCACGCAAGACAGCCAAGGGCTTATCGTATTTTTTCTGCTTGGTAAGATAACGTGAACCGTGACGGGCGAACATCGAGATGTAAAAGGGTTCATAGCCTTCAGGAGCCGGAGTAAGTTCCACGGACGGAGCCTGATAGGCATAATACTTACCGGCTGCCAAAGCCGGGTTTTGGCGGATTTCATCCTTTGCGGTCTGTGCTGACACTGACAAGGCAACACAAAACAAGGGAACAAACGATAACAATCTTTTCATACTATCTTATAAATAAAAAAACGGATGTAAATGTAGAGATTCTTCCCTACACTTACACCCGTTGATACGTTAAAAGATAACGTCAGCCTTTGAAATGAAACAGGACTGAAATATGTTTGTCACGCTTATTGCGCCGGCATACTTACGATCTCTTGCATAATGCGTACGGCGGTCTGCACGTCTTTTACGTCTTTGATGACCATGCTTCGCTTACCGTTTTGCTCGCGCAGGTTACATATACGCGGGTTCTGTGACATATAGTTGATTATTTTCCCGAACGCCTCGCTTTGATAATAGGGGCTCTCCAGGTTGCTGACAAAATACAGCGTCATCCGCCCTAACTTGAGGATAACCTTTTCGATGCCCATCCGTTTCGCCATCCGGCGCAAGGGCACGATACGTATCAGTTCTTCTCCTTCGGGCGGAATCTTGCCGAAACGGTCTACCAGCCTTGCCTTGAAGGCTTCAACATCCTTGTCCAATTCCAGTTTATCCAATTCGCGGTAAAGCAGCATACGCTCGCTGCTGCTGGGAATGTACTCGTTGGGGAAAAGCAATTCGAGGTCGCTCTCTACCGTACATTCGTCAACAAATCCCTCGCCGCTCAGTTTTTCTTCACCTGCTTTGATTTCATCGGCATAAAGTTCGGCAAACTCATCGTTCTTCAATTCTGTCACCGCCTCTGCCAGAATCTTCTGATAGGTCTCATAACCCAGGTCGGCAATGAAACCACTCTGTTCGGCACCCAGCATATTCCCGGCACCGCGGATATCAAGGTCCTGCATGGCAATGTGAATGCCGCTTCCTAAGTCGCTGAAGTTCTCGATAGCTTGCAAACGGCGTTTGGCTTCGGGGGTCAGAGCAGACAAGGGGGGAGCCAGCAGATAACAGAAAGCTTTCTTGTTACTCCGCCCTACCCGTCCGCGCATCTGGTGCAGGTCGCTCAATCCGAAATTCTGCGCCTGGTTAATGATGATGGTATTGGCGTTGGGAATATCGATACCGCTCTCGATGATGGTGGTGGCAAGCAACACATCGTAATCATAATTCACAAAGTCGAAGATGATTTTCTCCAGTTCTTCGGGTTTCATTTGTCCGTGCCCCACGCACACACGGCAATCGGGAATGTTACGTTCTATCATCGCTTTCAGTTCGGACAGATTCTGGATGCGGTTGTTTACGAAAAACACTTGCCCGTTACGGCTCATTTCAAAGTTGATAGCATCGGCAATGATTTCTTCATTGAACGTGTGCACCTCGGTCTGTATGGGATAACGGTTGGGCGGCGGGGTCTGGATAACCGACAGGTCGCGTGCTCCCATCAACGAAAACTGCAAGGTACGCGGAATAGGCGTAGCGGTCATTGTCAGCGTATCGACGTTCACCTTCAGCTGACGCAGTTTTTCCTTCACGCTCACGCCGAACTTCTGCTCCTCATCGATAATCAGCAATCCAAGGTCTTTGAACTTCACACTCTTGCCGATAATCTTGTGCGTGCCTATCAGGATGTCTATCTTTCCGTCGGCAAGTTCCTTCAAGATACGGCTGGTGTCTTTTGCCGTACGGGCACGGCTCAGGTAGTCTACCTTGCACGGCATTCCTTCCAACCGCTTGCTGAACGTCTGGAAATGCTGGAACGCCAGCACGGTAGTAGGTACCAGCACTGCTACTTGCTTGTTGTCGGTCACCGCCTTGAAGGCTGCACGCACAGCCACTTCGGTCTTGCCGAATCCTACATCGCCACACACCAGACGGTCCATCGGACGGTCGCTTTCCATATCTGCTTTTACCTCTTGTGTAGCTTTCAGCTGGTCGGGCGTATCTTCGTAAAGGAAACTTGCTTCCAGTTCGTGTTGCAGAAAACTATCGGGGCTGTACTTGAAGCCCTTTTCCTGCTTGCGGCGCGAATAGAGCTTGATAAGGTCGCGGGCGATGTCCTTGATTTTCGTTTTGGTACGCTCCTTCATCTTCTCCCACGCCCCGGTACCCAGCTTGCTGATGCGAGGCTGCTCGCCTTCTTTCCCTTTATACTTCGAAATCTTATGCAACGAATGAATGGAAACGAAGACTACATCGTCATTTTGATATACCAACTTGATAACTTCCTGCGTAGTGTTCCCATTGGGGATACGCACCAGTCCGGCAAACTTTCCGATACCGTGGTCGATATGCACCACATAGTCTCCCGGTTCAAACTGGCTCAGTTCTTTCAGCGAAAGCGCTACCTTTCCGCTACGTGCCTTGTCGCTGCGTAAATTGTATTTATGAAAACGGTCGAATATCTGATGGTCGGTAAAAATGCAACACTTCAGTGTATGGTCGATGAAACCTTCGTGCAAAGTGCGGTCTACCGGCACAAATGAAATCTTATCGCCACGTTCTTGAAAAATGTCACGCAAGCGGTCGGTCTGCTTCACACTGTCCGAACAGATATACAACTGATATCCCCGCTGCCGGTAATCGGTCAGGGTGCTCGCCACCAAATCGAAATTCTTATGGAAAATCGGCTGAATGGAAGTTTGGAATGCCAACGTTGCCTGAGGAGTGCCTGCCGCTTTATGCCCAAAATCTATCCGCCGGAAAGACAATGCCTTTTGCAGAAAATCAGGCCCGGAAATTAATTTTTTCCGCAAATTTACCCAGTCGGTTTCCTCCCCTTCGTATGCCTGCACTGCCTGAGGAGAAAAAACCTCATCGTGTACCGCCTGGATACGCTCACGCACCCACATCAAGTCTTTGACCCACAGCACACATGTCTCAGGAACAAACTCCAGCAGACACACATCCCCGTCAGAAGCCTCCGACAATTCGGGAACAATACTTACCGCATCTTTCTTCTCTTTCGAAAGTTGCGAATCCACCTCAAACGTACGAATACTGTCTATCTCATCACCAAAGAAATCAATACGATATGGATATTCTGATGCGAACGAATATACATCGAGAATACTTCCCCGCATTGCAAACTGTCCTGGCTCATACACATAGTCAACACGGTGAAAACCGTATTTTACCAATTCTCCGGTTATCACTTCTGTATCGATGTGCTGTCCGATACGAAGACACAACATCCGTTCATCCAGCGACTTTTGGGATACTACTTTTTCTGCCAACGCATCGGGATAAGTCACCACCGTAACAGGTTTCTCCTGTTTCAACCGTGCCAATACTTCCGTACGCAATATCTCATTGGCTGCATCACGCTGACCATACTTAATGGCCCGCCGAAACGAAGAAGGGAAAAACAAAATGTCTTCATCACCATCGGCCTGTACCATATCGTGATAAAAATATCCTGCTTCTTCCAAATCATTCAAGATAAAAAGATTCACCCGGGAATACTGCTTAATGAAAGCCGATGCAAAAAAAGAAGCACACGAAGCATGAGTGCCTTCCATAAAAACAGTACGTATATCTTGATTCTGCAAAAGTTTCACCAAAGCCCCCACATTCGGATGTTTGGCATAAATTTGTTGAAGTCCAGCTATTTCCATTGTAATTCCTATAGATGGCGCAAAATTACAAAATTATTGCTACATTTGCACTTGTCAAACCAGATAAAAAACTTTATGCACGAACACATCATCGAACTGTTAGACCAACGGCGGCTGAAAGAAGCACTCGTCCAGCTGCAAGCTTTTGCCGTAGAACTGGAAGACTGGCAATTGAATGCAGACATCGAAAGCCTGTCAACTACATACAATTATATGCTGCAATACGCAGCCCAAGGAGTAAACGACCCCGAACGTGGGAAAATGTACTGCCACTTGTGGAGAAGAGCATATGAACTGGCCGACAAGGCAAACTTCATCAAAACCGGAAAACGCGGAACTGGATATTTTGCCGACACCTACCGCCGGCAAATGCAACACCCGGCACATTCGTTGCAAGAATTGCAAATGACATTGGAAATGTTAAGCGAAGACATGGCATTGTCACAACTGCCAGTGACCGAACCGTTGCAGACAGACAAAAAAGAAAATCCTTTTATCAGGCATGAACAGACGGTAGATGAATTATTTTACAAAATATGGACTTCGGCACAATGGTCGGAAAACGAACAGAACCAAGCCGAAGCCTTTCTCTCGTCATTGCTGATACCAGCCAACGATATTGCCGTGATGCTCAGTGCAACCACCCTCAGCCTGCTACACATATTCGACAGCCGCAAGTACCAATTCCTTATCAATGCCTATCAATCAGGCACCGACACGCTAGTCACCCAACGGGCACTGGTAGGTATCGCCCTGGTAGCATACTACCAAGAGGCACGCCTCAACCTCTATCCCGAACTGCTGGCTGCCCTTTCACTGCTCACCGATAAACCGAAAGCAGCTAAAGAACTGCTCACCATACAAATTCTACTCCTTCTTTCACGCGAAACAGAAAAGATAAGCAAAAAAATGCGTGAAGAAATCATCCCGCAAATGATGCGTTCTGCCAACATAGCCAAAACCGACCTGAAAATTTTAGACCTGGAAGAACTGGAAGACAAAAATCCGGAATGGAGCAAAGGTATGGCACAGGTGGAAAATACCATCCGTGAACTAGGCGAACTGCAAATGGAAGGAGCGGACACCTACATGAGCACGTTCTCACAACTGAAAAGTTATCCTTTCTTCCGGGAAGCAGCACATTGGTTCTACCCATTTGATAAACAAACCCCCGAAATAGCTCCACTCTTCAAAGACGAAAAAGAAGGACAACGCTCAATGATGGGACTGATAATGGACTCACCAGTCTTTTGTAATTCAGACAAATACTCATTCTGCCTCACGCTTTTCAACCTGCCCGAACAACAACGTCAGTACATGACTTCGCAGTTCAATGCACAAACCGAAATGCAAGCGGAACAGATACAAGCACTTTCTGAAACATCAAAAGACTTTCAAAAACCCGAAATCGTCAGCCGGCAATACATCCACGACCTTTACCGCTTTTTCAAGCTATGGATGTACCGCAACGAAGTGGACGACATATTCAAAAGCAAACTTGACCTGTGGAACTGCCAAGCACTCGGTCCGCTATTGCACCACACCGAAGCCATCAAGCACATCGCCGACCACCTGTTTGCCAAAGATTATATGGAAGAAGCATCACAGCTTTATCTCCGGCTGAGCCAGGAAGAAAAGCCCAACGCCGAAATCATGCAGAAGCTCGGCTACACCTACCAGAAAATGAAAAACTATGAGGAAGCCATCCGGGCATACCTTCAAGCCGACCTGCTCAAGCCCGACCATCTTTGGACTTTGAAGCATCTGGCACAATGCTACAAACGTACCCGACAATACTCAAAAGCATTGGAATACTACGAGAAAGTGAAAGAAATGAAGCCCGATGACTTGAATATTCTGCTCCAAATCGGACAATGCCTTGCCACTCTCCGCCGCTACAAGGAAGCATTGGCATACTTCTTCAAGGTTGAATACTTGGACAATGCACCTGCCAATGCACAGCGTGCCATAGGCTGGTGTTACTTCATGACCGGTAAATACGAAGATGCGCTCCGGTTCTATCGCAAACTGACAGATACACCCGATAATGTACCAATGGCCGACTGGCTGAACACCGGACACGCCTACCTGGCACTTGGAAAAATTCCAGAAGCCTTGGAACATTACCGGAAAGCTGAAAACAGCTGCATAAGCCATGAAGCATTTATCCAGAACTTCAAAAACGACAAAGAAGCATTACTTGAACAAGGCGTACCCGAAGACACACTTTACCTTATTCCAGATATGCTGTAAAAGACAAAAAAATGAATGC
>UMEP01045919.1_pt1 | contig 32040 bp, 20 predicted proteins | sample 1964771 | NCBI WGS metagenome assembly UMEP01 (sample SAMEA4836022, study PRJEB28245) | human gut metagenome | biome: gut microbiome; material: fecal sample | place: Denmark | collected 2008 | reverse complement strand
ATTGCTTCTTTATCCGGACGTTACTATGCAATGGATCGTGACAATAACTGGGATCGTGTACAGAAAGCCTATGATTCTCTGACAAAGGGGGAGGGCGTACAGGCAGAAGATGCGGTTAAGGCAATGGAAGATTCCTATGCAAAGGATGTAACAGACGAGTTCGTACTTCCTACCGTAATTACAGAGAATGGAAAACCGGTCTCTGTTGTAAAAGAGAATGATTCCGTGATCTTCTTTAACTTCCGTCCGGACCGTGCCCGTGAAATGACACGTGCATTCTGTGATGACAAGTTTACCGGATTTGACCGTCCGTTCATTAAGACAACATTTGTCTGCTTTAAGGACTATGATGAGACGATCCCGAACAAGCTGATCGCATTTGAAAAAGAGCATATTGTAAATACATTCGGTGAGTACCTGGCAAAGTGCGGAAAGACACAGCTTCGTCTGGCCGAGACAGAGAAGTATGCACATGTTACATTCTTCTTTAATGGCGGAGTGGAAGAGCCAAACGTTGATGAGGCACGTCTGCTGGTAAATTCCCCGAAGGATGTTGCAACATATGATCTGAAGCCGGAAATGAGTGCTCCGGAGGTTGGTATGGATCTTGTTGAGGCTATTAAGTCAGACAAGTATGATGTGATCGTTATCAACTTTGCAAACCCGGATATGGTCGGACACACCGGTGTGATTCCGGCAGCCATCAAGGCAGTCGAGCGTGTGGACGGACTGGTAGGAGATGCAGTCCAGGCGGTGAAGGATATGGATGGTGTTCTGTTTATCTGTGCAGATCACGGAAATGCAGAGAAAATGATTGACTACGAAACAGGTGAGCCACATACTGCCCATACAACCAATCCGGTACCGTTTATTCTCGTAAATGCGGATCCGAAGTATACACTGCGTGAGGGCGGATGCCTGGCAGATATTGCCCCGACCCTGCTTCAGATTATGGGATTAGAGCAGCCGAAAGAGATGACCGGAAAGAGTTTGTTAATCGAAAAATAAAAGAATAAGGAGAGCGAAAATGAAGGAATTTAAACCATTCAAAGAAGGAAAAGTAAGAGAAGTCTATGATAACGGAGACAGCCTGATCATTGTAGCTACTGACCGTATTTCCGCATTTGACAACATTTTAAAGAACAGGATTACGGACAAGGGCGCAATTCTGACCCAGATGTCAAAGTTCTGGTTTGATTTTACAAAGGATGTTGTTCCGAATCATATGATTTCTGTAGATGTCAGGGATATGCCGGAATTTTTCCAACAGGAGCGTTTTGACGGAAACAGCATGATGTGCAAGAAGCTTGAGATGCTCCCAATCGAGTGTATCGTTCGTGGCTATATCACAGGAAGCGGCTGGGCAAGCTACAAAGAAAACGGCACGGTGTGTGGCATTAAGCTTCCAGAAGGACTGGTAGAGTCTGATAAGCTTCCGGAGCCGATTTATACACCGAGTACCAAGGCAGATCTGGGCGATCATGATGAGAATATTTCCTTCGAGCAGTCTGTAGATGTGTTGGAGAAAATTTATCCTGGAAAAGGACTTGATTACGCAACACAGATCAAGGATTGCACCATCGCTCTCTACAAGAAATGTGCAGAGTATGCACTTTCCAAAGGAATTATCATTGCAGATACCAAGTTTGAGTTCGGTCTGGACGAGAACGGTAAAGTCGTTCTCGGTGATGAGATGCTTACACCGGACAGCTCCAGATTCTGGCCACTGGAAGGGTACAAGCCGGGACAGGGACAGCCTTCTTTCGACAAGCAGTATGTCAGAGACTGGCTCAAGGCAAATCCGGACAATGATTTCCTTCTTCCGGAAGAAGTTGTTACAAAGACCGTTGATAAGTACAAAGAAGCATATGAGCTTCTGACAGGTAAGCCTTTTACAAGATAGATATAGGAGATCACAATGATTCAGAATAACAGTTATGATGCGGATACACTTCATGAGGAGTGTGGCGTCTTCGGAATGTATGATTTTGACGGTGCAGATGTAGCATCGACAATATATTATGGACTGTTTGCCCTGCAGCACCGTGGCCAGGAGAGCTGCGGTATTGCAGTCAGCGATACCAGCGGTCCTAAGGGCAAGGTCCTTTCCTACAAGGGAATGGGACTTGTAAATGAAGTGTTCGCACCGGAAAATCTTGAGCAGATGAAGGGGGACATCGGAGTCGGACATGTACGTTACTCAACGGCCGGTTCTTCTACCCGTGAAAATGCCCAGCCACTCGTGTTAAATTATGTCAAAGGTACATTGGCACTTGCCCACAATGGCAATCTGATCAATGCACCGCAGCTTCGTAAGGAGCTGGAATATACGGGAGCAATTTTCCAGACCACCATTGATTCTGAGGTGATTGCCTACTATATTGCGAGGGAACGGTTGAATTCCCAGTCAGCAGAAGAAGCTGTGCGCCGTGCGTGCCAGCGTCTTAAGGGAGCTTACGCACTGGTTGTGACAAGTCCGCGTAAATTGATCGGGGCGCGTGACCCATACGGCTTTAAGCCGCTTTGTATCGGAAAGCGTGACAATTCTTATATTATCACATCGGAAACCTGTGCACTTGACACCATTGGTGCAACATTTGTGCGTGATGTGCTGCCGGGAGAAGTTGTGACCATTTCTCCGGAAAAAGGTATTGAGTCCGATATGACCATGGCACTTCCGAAAGAAAAGGAAGCACGCTGTATTTTTGAGTACATCTATTTTGCAAGACCGGACAGTCATATTGACGGGGTGAGTGTATATGCAAGCCGGATCAAGGCCGGAAAGTTTCTGGCACAGGATTCCCCGGTAGAGGCAGATCTGGTGACAGGTGTGCCGGAGTCCGGAAATGCTGCAGCACTTGGCTATTCTCTGGCATCCGGGATTCCGTATGGTACAGCCTTTGTCAAGAACAGCTATGTGGGACGTACGTTTATCAAGCCAAAGCAGAGCAGCAGGGAATCCAGCGTACAGGTGAAGCTGAATGTGCTGCGTGAGGCAGTGGCAGGGAAACGTGTCATTATGATCGATGATTCGATTGTAAGAGGTACGACATCGGATCGTATTGTGCGCATGTTAAGGGATGCAGGAGCAACCGAGGTGCATGTACGCATCAGTTCTCCGCCATTTTTATGGCCTTGTTATTTCGGAACCGATATTCCGGCGCGTGAGCAGTTGATTGCCTACAACCGTACGATTGAAGAGATCTGCCAGATTATCGGAGCAGATTCCCTTGGTTATCTCGGAATCGACCGTCTGAAAGAAATGGCGGAAGGACTTCCGATCTGTACCGGCTGTTTTACGGGCAAATACCCGATGGAACCGCCGAAACAGGACATTCGCGGAGAGTATTATGACAAAGAGATTGATCTTGAGCGCAAGATGAGCCGATAAGTTGTTACCAATGTATTCAAATAAAAGGAGAAGAACATGAGCACAGACAGATATACAAGCCCTCTTTCCGAGCGTTATGCCAGCAAGGAAATGCAGTACATTTTTTCCCAGGATATGAAGTTTTCCACATGGAGAAAACTCTGGATCGCACTGGCTGAGACAGAGATGGAACTCGGACTTTCCGAGAATGGAAAGCCGGTCATCACACAGGATATGATTGATGAGATGAAAGAACATGTCAATGATATTAATTATGATGTAGCAGTTGCACGTGAAAAACTGGTGCGTCATGATGTCATGAGTCATGTGTATGCTTATGGACAGCAGTGCCCGAAGGCAGCCGGTATCATTCATCTGGGGGCTACTTCCTGCTATGTCGGAGATAATACAGACATCATCATTATGAATGAGGCATTAAAGCTCGTACATAAAAAACTGGTCAGCGTGATTGCGGAGCTGTCCAATTTTGCAGAAAAATATAAGGATCAGCCGACCCTTGCATTTACGCATTTCCAGCCGGCACAGCCGACAACAGTCGGAAAGCGTGCAACACTCTGGACACAGGAGTTTCTGATGGATCTGGAGGATCTGGAGTATGTACAGAGTACGTTAAAACTGCTCGGATCGAAAGGAACGACTGGTACACAGGCAAGTTTCCTGGAACTTTTTGACGGGGATCAGGAGACGATCGATAAGATTGATCCGATGATCGCAGAGAAAATGGGATTTAAGTCCTGCTATCCGGTTTCCGGACAGACCTATTCCCGTAAAGTGGATACCCGTGTTTTAAATGTTTTAGCAGGGATTGCTGCCAGTGCGCATAAGATGTCTAACGATATCCGTCTTCTGCAGCATTTAAAAGAAGTAGAGGAGCCATTTGAAAAGAACCAGATCGGATCTTCTGCGATGGCATACAAGCGCAACCCGATGCGGAGTGAGCGTATCGCTTCCCTGTCCCGCTATGTGATGGTAGATGCATTAAATCCGGCCATTACTTCTGCAACACAGTGGTTTGAACGTACACTTGATGATTCTGCCAACAAGCGTCTGTCGGTTCCGGAAGGATTCCTTGCAATCGATGGTATCCTGGATCTGTGCTTAAATGTTGTAGATGGCCTGGTGGTATATCCGAAGGTAATTTACAAGCACTTTATGGCAGAGATTCCATTCATGGCAACCGAAAATATTATGATGGATGCCGTAAAAGAGGGTGGAAACCGTCAGGAACTGCACGAGAAAATCCGTCAGCTGTCCATGCAGGCAGGAAAGACCGTCAAGGAAGAGGGTAAGGATAACAATCTGGTAGATCTGATTGCAGCAGATCCGGCTTTTGGTCTGACAAAAGAACAGATCGAGGCAAACTTAAAACCGGAGCTGTATGTGGGTCGTGCACCGCGTCAGGTGGAAGTATTCCTGCGTGATGTGGTTCGTCCAGTGCTGGATGCACACAAAGAGGAACTCGGCGTTACTGCAGAAATTAACGTATAAATGAACCTATAAACAGACCGGTCGGTTATGCTAAGAGACCTCCCATAACATGGGAGGTCTTTCTTTTTCTTTGGATTTGTATAAATTTCTTTCTTTTTCACACAATAATGAAAAAAGGAGGACAACAGGAATGGGTCTGATGATCAAAATTATTGAAATTCATGGAAGGGAAATTCTGGATTCAAGAGGAAATCCTACGGTTGAGGTGGAAGTGACCGCGCAGACAGAGACAACGGGAAAGAAGACTACGGGCAGGGAATCTGTGCCATCCGGAGCCAGTACCGGAAGATTTGAGGCGATTGAGCTGCGGGATGGACAGGAACGTTATTTTGGGCTTGGCGTACAGCGCGTTGTGGATCACATCAACACAAAGATCCGCAAGGAACTGCTGGGAATGAATGTTCTGGAACAGGTACAGATTGACCGCAAACTTGTGGAACTGGATGGGACAGACAACAAAGGAAATCTGGGGGCCAATGCTTTACTTGGTGTTTCTTTAGCCTGTGCGCGCTGCGCAGCGGCAGCATTGGATATGCCGTTGTACCGTTATCTGGGAGGACCGAATGCAAAAAAATGGCCGATGCCGATGATGAATGTTATAAATGGCGGAGCTCACGCAAAGAATTACCTGGATTTTCAGGAATTTATGATTGTACCGGTCGGAGCCGAGTCGTTTCCGGATGCACTCCGGATGGGTGCGGAAATTTATCATTTTCTGAAAAAAATTTTGCAGAAAGAAGGCAAACTGACGGCAGTGGGGGATGAAGGCGGATTTGCACCGGATTTTTCCAATGCGGGAGAAGTGTTTGCATGTCTGCAGCGTGCCGTGGAGGAAGCCGGATATAAGGTGGGCAGCGATGTTGCATTTGCCATGGATGCGGCAGCATCCGAGCTGTACAGTGAGGAAGACGGAATGTATCATTTTCCGGGAGAAGCGCAGACACATGCAGAGGTGGATGTCAATCTGCGGCGTCCGGACACGCAGGGCGGTGCTTATACATCTGACACACATGTGAAAACGCAGGAAACCACCGAAAAAAAAGAAATCCTGCGCAGTGCACAGGAAATGATTTCGCTGTATGAAGAACTTACCACGGAATATCCGCTGATTTCTATTGAGGACGGTCTGGATGAAGACGACTGGGAAGGCTGGCAGGAATTGACAAAGCGCATGAAAGAACAGGTGATGCTGGTGGGAGATGATCTGTTTGTCACGAATGTGAAACGAATCCGGTGCGGAATGGATCTTAAGGTGGCAAATGCTGTGCTGATTAAGGTCAATCAGATCGGAACGCTTACGGAAGCCATGGATGCGATTGAACTGGCACAGAAGAACGGCTATAAGGCAATTATTTCACATCGTTCCGGAGAAACGGAAGATTCTTTTATTGCAGATCTCGCGGTGGCAGTAAATGCCGGCTGGATCAAGACAGGCGCTCCGTGCAGAGGAGAGCGCACTGCCAAGTATAACCAGCTTCTGCGGATCAGTGAAACATTATAAGAGATTCAGACGTTTGGACATGATCTCCGGATTGACCGCTTCCGAGATGGCGGTGTGTTTGTCGATCCGTCCGTCTTTATAAAGCTGTAAGATGCTGCTGTCCATGGCGATCATATTTTCTGCGGCAGAAGTGTAGATAATACCGTTGATCTGGCGCAATGCAGCACGAAGTGCCGTCAGATAGCTTGCGGTATCGGTATTGATCTCCCGCTGGGAAACAATGCTTTCCATTTCGCCGGTCCGGGAACCGATTACAATCCAGCTGGCGTACATCTGGGAAAAGATGCCGGACAGCAGCAGTGCTTTGTCGAATGATTCCCCGTGGCGGATATTCTCGTGACATTTGTCGATAAGTGCCTGCATATGCGGATTATTGACAAGTTCGCGTGCCAGGGTAAGACCGATATTACTGTCGAGTCCGCTGGAGAGAACCAGATACAGGCAGTTTGCAACGCGTCCTGAGGCAACCGTCATGGCAAGTTTCTGTCCGAGGAACAATACGCGCCCGAGATCGGTGTGATATAAAATCATACAGATGATAAGCAATACCAGAAAGGCAATGATAAATCCAAGCATATAATGATTGAGAATGGTACTGATGTGCAGAAGCGTCCGTGCGGTCCCGGTCAGCTCGCTTCCGAGTTTGGCATAAACTTTGGAAAAAACAGGTACGACTTTTGCATCAGAACCAGAATCACGGCGATCATCAGAAAGGTCATGACTGCAGCGTAATCAAAACAGATTCCTTTCTCAGAGGTGAAAACCTCATCGATATCGGGAAGATATCCGCTTGTTACACTGGAAGCTTTGGAATAATCATAGGTAAAATGTGTAATGATATAATTATATACACTGCTGATGATGTACAGATCGCTGGAAGCACCGTCTGCAAGTTCTTCGGCCTTGGCCACAGGGAGGGAATCGGCGGTGAAGTTCACGTACTTTGGGAACATCCACCAGTGAACAGACAGACACACAGTAATATAATCGGAATAAATCTGTACATTTGACAGGATTTCATGGTATACTCCTAATGATACAGTAAGTTCTATATTATCTGTGTTATATTATAAAGTGGAAATGAAAAGGAAAATTGTGAAATATAAAAAAATGTTGAAAAGACTTTTCTTTTATGATATAATTAGTTAGTCGTGAGTTTAGAATTAGGAGGTGGAAATCGTGACCGTTTTAAATACGATTTTAACTATTGTATTTATTATACTGAGTATTGTAATTACAGTGATTATCTTAATGCAGGAGGGTAAATCTGCAGGTCTTGGCGCGATCGCCGGAGCAGCAGATACTTACTGGGGCAAAAATAAGGGACGTTCCATGGAAGGAATGCTTGTAAAGCTTACAAGAATTTTTGTGATTCTGTTCCTTGTCATTGCAATGGTTCTGAATTTGGGAATCTGGTAGAAACCGGAAGCTGTCGATTACATCGGCAGCTTTTTTCATTATATAAGGAGAAGATCTGGGTATGGACGCAAAGTATGAACAGCGGAAAAAAATGATATATGACTTTATGTGTGATGATATGTATGTTCCGATGAAAATCAAGGAACTGGCGATCGTCCTCGGAGTGAAGAAGGATCAGCGCCCACAGCTGGAACAGATATTAAATGAACTGATGACAGAAGGGCGCATTGTCTGTTCAAAGAGAGGAAAGTTCAGCAAATCCGAAGAGAAAAAGATCACAGGCACGTTCCAGGCACATCCGAAAGGATTTGGATTTGTCAGTGTGGAGGGGGAAAAGGAAGATATCTTTATTCCGGAATCCGAAACTAACGGTGCGATGCATATGGATACGGTAGAGATTTCCGTATCACCGGCAGTGACCGGACGCCGCAGGGAGGGAAAGGTGCTGCATGTGCTTGAGAGGGGCATGAAGCAGGTGGTGTGCACGTATCAGCTGAATAAAAATTTTGGCTTTGCAGTGCCGGATAATCCAAAGTTTGGTTCGGATATTTTTATTCCGCTGGAGCGTTCGAAAGGAGCTGTAAACGGTCATAAAGTCGTTGTTGAAATCACACAGTACGGGAAAAAGGGAAAGAATCCGGAAGGAAAAGTGGTGGAGATTCTCGGGCATATCAATGATCCGGGGGTGGATATCCTTTCTATTGTGCGCGCGTACGGTCTTCCGGTGGAATTTGATCCGAAGGTCATGACGCAGGTAGAGCATGTGGCAAAGCCGGTATCGGAAGCGGATATGGCAGGACGCATGGATCTGCGCGACTGGCAGATGGTGACCATCGATGGCGAAGATGCCAAGGATCTGGATGATGCGGTGTCACTTACCATGGACCATGAAAATTATATTCTGGGTGTGCATATTGCGGATGTGTCCAATTATGTGCAGGAGCACAGTGCTCTTGACACGGAAGCGTTGAAGAGAGGAACTTCTGTATATCTGGTGGACCGGGTGATTCCGATGCTGCCGCATGCCCTGTCAAACGGAATCTGTTCCCTCAACCAGGGGGAAGAGAGGCTGGCACTCAGCTGCATCATGACGGTCAATCCTAAGGGCGAAATTATCGATCACACAATCACAGAGTCCGTTATCTGCGTGGACCGGCGTATGACGTATACCAATGTGAAAAAAATTCTGGCAGACCATGATCCGGAGGTGATGGCGGAATATGAGCCACTGGTTCCGATGTTTGAAAAGATGGCAGAACTGGCAGCAATTCTTCGCAAAAAGCGTATGAAACGTGGTTCCATCGACTTTGATTTTCCGGAAACAAAGGTAATACTGGATAAGAATGGAAATCCGGTAGATATCCGTCCGTATGACCGCAATGTGGCAACGAAACTGATCGAGGATTTTATGCTTGCTGCAAACGAGACGGTGGCAGCCGAATATTACTGGAGAGAACTTCCGTTTGTCTATCGTACGCATGAGCAGCCAGATTCGGAAAAAATACAGAAACTATCCACGTTTATCAATAATTTCGGGTACTCTCTCCACATAGGAAGTGATGAGGTGCATCCGAAAGAACTGCAGAAGCTGCTGGAAAAAATCGACGGAACTTCGGAGGAGCCGCTGATCAGCCGTCTGACCCTTCGCTCGATGAAGCAGGCACGCTATACGGTGGAAAATACCGGGCATTTTGGTCTGGCAGCGGATTGTTACTGCCATTTTACTTCACCGATCCGCCGGTATCCGGATCTGCAGATCCACCGGATTATCAAGGACAGTCTGCGGGGACGTCTGGGCGAAAAGCGCATTGGCCACTATACGCAGATACTGCCGGAGGTTGCAAAGCATGCCAGTGAGATGGAACGGCGTGCAGATGAGGCCGAGCGGGAGACAATTAAGCTGAAAAAAGTGCAGTATATGGAAAACCATATCGGAGAAACCTTTGCCGGTGTTATTTCCGGAGTCGCAGAGTACGGATTTTTCGTGGAGCTGGAAAATACTGTGGAGGGTCTGGTACGTGTGACTTCCCTCACCGATGATTTTTATCAGTATTATGAAGAAACTTATGAACTGGTGGGAGAAGCAACGAACCGCAGGTTTAAACTGGGGCAGCAGGTGCGTGTGACGGTGGATAACTGTGACCGGATCATGCGGACGATTGATTTTACACTTGCAGATTCTGACGAAAATTGATGGAATTCTTAAAATTTTCAAAATAAAAGCAGCAGTTTATTGCATTTTGCAGGAAAATCATATACACTGAGTTTACAGAACAAAAAGGAGGGAGCCGGGATGGCGAAACAACCGAAGAAGTTAATAGCCAACAATAAAAAAGTCTATCACGATTATTTTCTCGAAGAGACTTTTGAAGCCGGTATCGCTCTTGCTGGAACCGAAGTAAAGTCCATGCGCATGGGCAAGTGCAGCATCAAGGAATCCTTTATCCATATTGAAAATGGGGAGGTGATCCTCTATGGTATGCATATCAGCCCATATGAAAAGGGAAATATTTTCAACAAAGATCCGCTCCGGCCGCGCAAGCTTCTGATGCACAAGAAAGAGATTCAGAAGATGGTCGGTAAGATCGCGCAGAAAGGATACACGATTGTTCCAGTGGAAGTATACTTCAAAGGAAGTCTTGTAAAAGTGCAGGTTGCTCTGGCCAAAGGAAAGAAGCTTTACGATAAGCGTCAGGACATTGCCAAAAAAGACCAGCGGCGGGAAGCCGAACGGGATTTCAAAGTGCGGAATCTTGGATAGGTGTTTCGCAAAAAACATTGCAAGGGCTAGTAATGGTTTCGACAGGGATCATGCAGCTGGAGAAGCGAGTCGTACGGGATACGTTAAATTCCACAATTAAAATTAAACGCTGAAGATAATTTAGCATACGCTGCCTAATGGCAGCAGTCTGACCTAGGGCACTCACACTTTAGGATCCAGGCTTCGACTCTGTGAGAAACGACGCAGGCTAAGCTTTGCACCTGTGGGCGTATCATGAAGCTACTAAAACCACAAGGATGTTTGTTTTCGTGTGGCGGAGGGAATGTCAAAGAATAAACTACACTCGTAGAAGGACAGGGAATTGGTTTTTGGACACGGGTTCGACTCCCGTCTAGTCCACTAAAAAGGTGCTTAAATAAGCACCTTTTTATTTTAACAATTCTGTGATATTGATTACAAGATTATCATAAATACATACCTGTATATCATCATCAAAACGGTATTGATCTGACAATTCTTCTTTTTCCAGATCGAAAACATTCACAATTTTAGTAAGTGGATTCACAATCCAGTATTCCCGTACACCTGCAGATCGGTATTTGAATAATTTGATACCGTAGTCAATCCGCTTGGTGCCTGGAGATGCAACTTCGATGATCCAATCCGGGGCACCATTGCATCCTCTGTCATCCAATTTGGATGGATTACAAATGACGCTGATGTCCGGCTCCACATAGGTTTTATCGTCCGCGTTTAAAAATACAGCGAATGGAGTTGGATAAACTTCACATGAACCATGATTATTTTGAATATAGTCGTGGATTTTAGCAGAAAAATTCATAACAATTTTCTAGTGAATCCGGTTTGGCGGTGCCAAATGAAATTATAGCATAATATTGTGAGTGTTATTTTAGTGGAAAAATTACGAAAAAAGTGATAGCATGATAGCATAGAAAATAACCAAAGATGAAGGAGAAGAAATGTTTCGACTGATAGCAGATATTACAGAATTAAATATTGATCAGGTAAAGCTTCCGAAGATTCCGGGACTGGGTATGCTTATGAAGCTTCCGAATAAACAAAAAATTTCCATGATTGTCAGTGTCTTGAATTCACAGAAAGGCCAGTTCCTTCCAAAATGGCAGGAGGCAGTGAATCAGAAGTGGGGGCAGTTGCAGCTTTTGGATTATCAGGTGGAACAGCCGGGGGACGGAAGCTGTCTGGCGCGCATCCGGATCGATGTGGGAAATGCGGATTACGATAAAGCGATTGATTCGGTCATTCCGCATGTGTTTCAGGAAAAGGATGCCCATACGGTGCTCGGCGAGGATTATGCCGGATCTGGAAACCTGCAGGAAGTGATGCAGTTTATGCACAATGCACCGACGGCGGCAAAGAAGGAATTTTACATTGTAAAGACATTAAGCGTGGAAAAGGAAACAATTGCAAGAAACTTTGAAAACGGTGCGGCTTCCCAGGGAGCGGTACTTCGGATTGGAAGTCTGCGTTTTTTCCTGAAACAATCCTAAAAAGGCAAAGGAACAAAAGATGTTAGGAAATACAAAAGGTAAAATGATTAATCAGTATGTGCCGGATTATGTACTCTATGATCTTGAGACAACCGGTACTTCGAGTAAATATGACGAGGTTATTGAAATTTCAGCTGTCAAAGTAAAAAACGGCGTTGTTACAGAAGAGTTCAGTCAGCTTGTGAATCCGGGCAGACCGATTCCCAGCGCGGCAAGTGCAGTAAATCATATCACGGATGATATGGTGGCGTTTGCACCAATGTTTGATTCCGTATTGCAGCAATTTCTTGCTTTTATCGGAGATGATGTGCTGGCAGGACATAATATCAATCGTTTTGATATGAAATTTTTGTATCGTGATTGTGAACGGTATTTCGGTCAGACACTAACCAACGATTACATTGACACACTGAAACTGGCACGGCTCTGTCTGCCGGAACTTTCGCATCATCGTCTGGGGGATCTGGCACAATATTACGGGATTTCCACAGCCGGGGCTCACCGTGCATTAAACGATTGCCGAATGAACCAGCAGATTTTTGAAAAGCTGGCAAAGGAGCTGGATGGTACTACCGGGCGGAATATTGAAATAAAAAATTGTCCGGTGTGTGGGCAGCCACTGAAAAAAAGGAACGGAAGGTTCGGAGAGTTTTGGGGATGTACGGGATTTCCGACATGCAGATATACAGAAAATATATGATATATGACGGAAAAACCGTAAGGAGGAGTGTATGAAAACAAGGGAAGAGGCGCTGGCATATGCATTGTCTTTTCCGAAAACCTATCAGGAGGCACCGTTTCATGATAATAACTGGCAGCTTGTGAGGGTAGAAGGAAGCAAAAAGGCGTTTTTATGGACCTATGAGAGGGAAGGATACATTAATTTAAATGTGAAAGCGGATCCGCAGTGGCGTGATTTCTGGAGAAGTACCTATGCATCTGTCATTCCGGGATGGCATCAGAATAAAGATCATTGGAATACCATTATTCTGGATGGTACCGTTCCGGAGCAGGAAATCCAGCGTATGATTGCGGAAAGCTATGATCTGGTTACGGACAGTCCGACCAGACGGATTTATGAAGCGGTTAAAAAAATTCCGCGCGGAAAAGTGGCAACATATGGACAGGTTGCGGAGATGGCCGGAAATAAAAAGATGGCACGCGCCGTGGGAAATGCATTGCATAAAAATCCGGATCCGGAGAAGATTCCCTGTTATCGTGTGGTGAACGCAAAGGGAGAATTAGCTGGAGAATTTGCGTTTGGTGGAGAAGGTGCGCAGGAAAGGCTATTGCAGGCGGATGGAATTGCAGTTGTCGATGGACGTGTTGATTTAAAAATCTATGGTATATAAGTCGTTGTTTTGCTGCGTGTTCCGTTCCTCTTGCAAAAATCAAAAGCCTCAGACCATGCCGTGAATCACCAATTTAGAAAAAATTAAGAAAATTGTTAGCAGACATGCTTGACGAGTGCTAAAAACAATGCTATAACAAAACTGAAGCAAAGATATAAGTACGTCTTAGTGGAAAATGCTCTGACTGAGATGGAATGACAGGAAGTGCATTTTAGAAAGCAGTTCCTGTTTTTGTGATTGGTGAGGTGATAATTATGGCAGCAAAAAGAGATTTTTACGAAGTTTTGGGAATAGATAAAAATGCAGACGAAGCAACGATTAAAAAGGCATATCGAAAACTTGCCAAAAAATATCATCCGGATATGAATAAAGGAAATCCAAATGCGGAAAAGATTTTTCAGGAAGTAACGGAAGCTTACGAAGTGTTGGGAGATCCGAAGAAGCGGAAATTGTATGATGAGTACGGTCCGATTTCGCTGGAGGCAGGTTTTGATCCGGAGAAGATGAAACAGGCACAGTACGGGAATCCATTTGGAAATGGAGGATTTTATCAGTCGTATTCTTCCGGAGGACCGGGCAGCGGATATCAGGAGTTCCATTTTGATGGTTCTTCCGATATGGATGATATTCTTGACAAATTGTTTGGAAAAAAAGGTGGATTCCACGGAACCGGAGGTTTTGGCGGAAGAAGCGGATTTGGAAGTACCGGAGAATTTGGTAGTGGTTTTGGCGGAGTACATGAGGAAAGAGGGCAAAATATCGAGACGGAAGTACCGATCAGCTTTGAAGAAGCGGTATTTGGCTGTGATAAAAGGTTTACGCTTTCTTCCAGTGACGGAAAGAGCCAGAACTTTGAAGTGCATATTCCGGCAGGCATTGCAAACGGGCAGTCTGTGCGTCTGAAAGGGAAAGGACAGAAAGGGTACAATGGAAAGGACGGAGATCTGCTGATCAAAGTCAAAGTCGGAGAAAAATCTGGTTACGAGCGAAAAGGCCAGGATGTTTATACGACGGTGAAAATTCCGTATACAACAGCTGTGCTCGGAGGAGAGATAAAGATCCATACGTTGTATGGAGATGTTGTCTGTAAGATTAAACCGGGTACACAGTCTGGGGCAAAAATCCGATTGAAAGGAAAGGGCGTAGCAGCTATGAATAATCCGGCAGTTCACGGAGATGAATATGCCCAGGTGCAGATAGAGGTTCCGACACATTTGTCGCAGACTGCAAAAGAAAAATTACAGGAATATGCACGGGCATGCAGCTGAATGCGAAGTTACTGTTCGCAGGGTAACCTGTGAACAGTAACATGTGAGTGAATAGTAACGATGAAATAACAGAAGATCCCTTGACAAGAGGAACTTTCCATGCTTAAATAAATTTAGTTATATGACTGACGGATAAGTGGAAGAACCACGTGGAGTATAACAAGAGATATAAAGGTGACAGATCCAAAGATTGCACCGCAGATAGGGCGATACATCACAGATGTACCGCAGATAAGGCGATGCTTCAGAGAAGCACCGCAGGGGCCGACCGTCTGGGCACCGCACATTGCAGGGAAATACATGAAATATGTATTTGATTGAAATGTGGGTTCCCGGATGTGTCGGTTTTTATTTATTTTAGGCGTATTTGCGAAAGGAGAAACAAATGCAGAAGGTAGCACTCAGTAAAGAATTAGGCGCAACAACATATCCGGGACGTGGTATTGTGATCGGACGTTCTAAGGATGGAAAGAAAGCGGTAACTGCTTATTTTATTATGGGAAGAAGCGCAAACAGCCGTAATCGTGTATTTGTAGAGGATGGCGAAGGTATCCGTACACAGGCATTTGACCCGTCAAAGCTGGAAGATCCGAGCCTGATCATTTACGCACCGGTTCGAGTACTTGGCAACAAGACGATTGTGACAAACGGAGATCAGACCGATACGATTTATGAGCTGATGGATAAGCAGCAGACATTTGAGCAGGCGCTGCGCACCAGAGAATTTGAGCCGGACGCACCAAATTATACTCCACGTATTTCCGGTATCATGCACATTGATAAGGGTGAGTTCAATTATGCGATGTCTATCTTAAAGAGCAACAACGGAAATCCGGATGCATGCAACCGTTACACGTTTGCATACAGCAACCCGGTTGCCGGAGAGGGACATTTTATCCATACTTATATGGGAGACGGAAATCCACTGCCAAGTTTCGAGGGTGAACCAACCTGGGTTGATATTGATGGAGATATCGATACGTTTACGAAAATGGTATGGGAGAATTTAAATGAGGATAATAAAGTTTCCCTGTTTGTACGTTTTATTGACATTGAGACCGGAAACTATGAGTCAAGAATTGTAAACAAGAATAAATAAGAGCGGATTGTTGAAAAAGGAGAAAATCATGCAGGAATATGAATTAAAATACGGATGTAACCCAAATCAGAAACCGGCCAGAATCTATATGGCAGATGGCAAAGATCTGCCGATTAAGGTGCTCTGCGGAAGAGCCGGATATATCAATTTTCTGGATGCTTTTAATGGATGGCAGCTGGTAAAGGAATTAAAGAAGGCAACCGGACTTCCGGCAGCAACTTCTTTCAAACATGTTTCCCCGGCTGGTGCAGCGGTAGGACTTCCACTGTCTGACGTGGAAAAGAAAATTTATTGGGTCGATGATATGGATATTGAGTTTACACCGCTTGCAAATGCTTATATCCGTGCCAGAGGTGCAGACCGTATGTCTTCATTCGGAGATTTTATTTCCCTGTCAGACATCTGTGATGCAGCAACAGCAAAGGTCATCAAGCGCGAGGTTTCCGATGGTGTGATTGCTCCGGGATATACTGAGGAAGCTTTGGAAATTTTAAAGCAGAAAAAGAAGGGCAATTACTGTGTAATCGAGATTGATCCGGCATACGAGCCGGCTCCGATCGAGCATAAGGATGTATTTGGTATCACATTCGAGCAGGGAAGAAATGAACTTCATATCGGAGATGATTTCTTTGACAACATCGTGACAGAAAACAAAGAACTGCCGGAGCAGGCAAAGATTGATCTGGCAATTTCCATGATCACTTTAAAGTATACACAGTCTAACTCTGTATGTTATGTCAAGGGCGGACAGGCAATCGGTATCGGAGCAGGACAGCAGTCCCGTATCCATTGTACCCGTCTGGCTGGTTCGAAGGCAGATAACTGGTGGCTGCGCCAGTCTCCACAGGTTTTAGGACTGCAGTTTGTTGACGGTATCAAGCGTGCGGACCGTGACAATGCCATTGATCTGTACATGGGTGAGGATTATATGGATGTCCTTGCAGATGGTGCATGGGAGAAGATTTTTAAGGTAAAACCGGCGGTATTTACCGCAGAAGAGAAGCGTGCATGGCTGGATAAAAATACCGATGTGGCACTGGGATCGGATGCATTCTTCCCATTTGGCGACAATATTGAGCGCGCACACAAAAGCGGCGTAAAGTATGTGGCAGAGCCGGGCGGATCGGTACGTGATGACAATGTGATCGAGACATGTAATAAATACGGTATGGTTATGAGCTTTACTGGAATCCGTTTATTCCATCACTAATTTCAAAGGGACAGGATACGGACATGCGGAATCTGTTCGTAGGATCATAAACTCTAAAGGGCGAGGAGGGAAAGTATAAGAAAAAAAGAAGGGTACACTTCTGTAACCTTCTCAATTTCATAATTTTGCTGGCAAAATTCAATTTCTATGCCCCGCCTGACAGCGGGACATAGTTTATCGCAGATACACATTTGGTATTGTCTCTTTTTAAATCTATGTATCCCGAAGAGGGGGATACAACAAACCTTACTCGTTAGACAACAGACGGACCGCCTGCTTATCAGAAAAAGCTGTCAGGAATAAATTTGGCATATATTGACAGAGTTGGACAAGGAGATCCATCATGTCATCGTAATTTTTCTGATCCGAAAGAAGAATACCTTTTTCTCCATTAATAGTTGTCTCTGTAAAGAAATCTGAATATTCTCTCAACATTAGGTCGATATCGTCTCTGGAAAGTGTAAAAGTAGTCGGGATTTCCTTTTCTTTTAAAAGATGCGCGACTTCTTCTCCATAACATTTCAATGTGTGGTATGAAATGAAGGATTGGCTTGGATCAAGGGAAAGAAGTTCGGCAAAAGCATGTAATGATACCGTCTCGATTCCAAAACGGTATACCACGTCTTTTGAAAAATGCTGCAGTAAAAAGGATTCCCCGTCCCAGATGATTCCACGTCCATCTTTGTTGAGAACAGAAAGACTAACGATTCCATTTTTGTTAATGTTTGCAGATGGTGCATACTTTTCATCGCTTTCGTAGTTTACATGGTAAAAATCGAGAAACTGCATAAAAGCTTCAGAATCATCGCAAATATTTTTGCAATCTCTGTATCTCAGAGAAAAAATGGTTCCGTTATCCGGGAATACTTTCAAACAGATGGCAAGCATTTTATTCAGATCTGCATTTTTTAGCTGAACATATTTCATGAATTTTTCTTCATCGTCTTTTCCCCCGTAGTACAACATTTGACTGATGTGGCCGAAATACTCTCTGGCAGAAGCAAAGCTGAAGCCGCGCACTTCGTCTTCCGTAAGTGGAATATAGCAGTAGTTGTTAAGTGCCCTGAATTTGCGTATCCATTCTGTAAGGGTCGAAACTACTGCGTACTTCAATACAAGGAGAATACACAACAACAGAAATAAGCCAACTATGTTGCCTGCCATAAATGTAATCAGCAAAAGACTGTAAAAAAGTCCACTGTTTGTATCCGGAATAGCAAGGGAACATTCCCATCTGGCAGCCAGGTAGTTCAGAATACACAGCAAAACCATCGCAAGCAGACAAAGAATAAACTGAATCAGTTCTGATCTTTCCAGAAGCACTTTGATACGACTTTTCTTTTTCAATAAATTTTTCACCAATTTTCCTCCGTTTCTTTCGTACCCTTCGGATGGAGTACATGTTTGTTCTTACGGTATGTATATTGCGCCATTTGAAAAATCGTCAAAGGATTTTGGAAAGTTTTTTAATTTTTTCAAATAGTTTTACAGAAACGTGGAATGACAGACAGAATTGCCGGAATACATGGGATTCCCCTGCCCGAAAGAAAAGAAAAACAGTCATGCGAAAACATGGCTGGCAATTAAAAAGGAGAAGTTGCCGGGGACGAGAAGGGGAAGTTTTTCGTTGGATCACCGGATATCCTGCAGGCGCTTGTATTTGCAGAAGATGAAGCGGATGTCCTGAAAATACCGCAAGAGTGATGGGAAGAAATCGGAAAGCTGTATTATGCGTAAGGAATCAGGAAATCCTTATTGAACGAAAGGCACTTGATTTCTCAAGTGCCTTCCGTTATAATCTAGTTAGAAGCTGATCGGAAGAGATTTCCGATTTGCCCTCGGTTTAATATTATTTCAAAGAAATAGCATCTACTTTGGACGGTGGGATGCTATTTCTTTTTATTGTTATGGTTGTCTATGTAAGACAGTGCCGCGAAGACTACAAGCAGCAAAGTTAATACTTCTGATGTACTCATAGGGCATCACCCTCTCTTTCGTAATACTAGAGGGCAGTCAACAATCGGAAAATCGCATCCGTACTTCTGTTCGATTACATACTTATTGTACCAAAAATTGAATGGGAAAACAAGAAACAAAATTCCTTGACATATTCCCTTCAAATGCTATTCTTCCAAAATCTTAATCTCAGATGGTTTCACCGCGATCTCTTTCCCGGAATCCAATTCAAGAATGGCGAGGTTCGCGCTCCGCCAGCTACCCGTGTTCTGGTGGCAGGAAGCCGGGGTGGGGAACTTTTCTTGTTTCATATTAAAGTTGAAATAACAAACACGTATCGAAAGGAGAGTGAGGATTTATGGGAGAAAAGAAACATGCGAGCACGCAGCACATGGCTATCTGACCATTTTCCCACTGTATTTTTTCGATTGCGGGTGTTATAATAAAATCAGATAAGGGATGGTCCCTGATTTGAAATAATCAGGGATGCCTAAGCTTTCCCTGATTAGAAACAAAAAATTTGCATAAACAGGGAAAGAGAGGAAAAAATATGGGTGAAAAAGATTTAACCGAAAAAATACTTGAGGATTACAATGATGTTTTTGCAGATATCATAAATGCTTTTGTATTTGAAGGGAAAGATGTAGTACATCCGGATTCGCTGAGAAACAGTTCTGTTCATTCTCAATACAAAGCAAGTGATCAAAAACTTCATGAATTGGAGCGTGATGTCGCAAAATATTGGATGGATGGAAATGTCCGGATCGCCTTATGTGGCATGGAAAATCAGACTAAAGTCGAAAAGTTTATGCCATTTCGAGTGTTCAGTTATGACGGAACTGCATACAGGAGCCAGTTGCTGGACCGGAAGAATAAAATCGTCCCAGTGATTACCATAGTGCTGTATTTTGGCAATGAACATTGGACAGCACCGAAAAGCATCAAGGAACTTTTGGATATTCCAGCGGGACTTGATGAATATGTGAGTGATTACAACATCCATGTATTCGAGATCGCATGGCTTACGGATGAGCAGATTGCTAGATTTAAAAGTGATTTTGGGATTGTTGCTCGATTCTTTTCTGAGAGAAGAAAAAATCCGGACTATGTACCGGACGATCAAACCGTCATCACGCATGTCGATGCCATGTTAAAACTCTTGGCAGTAATGGCTGGAGATCGAAGATACGAGGAAATTTTACAATCTGACAATAAAAAGGAGGTTGGTTGTATGTGCGATGTAGCAGAAAGATTGGAACGCAAAGGAATTGAAAAAGGTCTTGTAGAAGGCCGCGCAGAAGGCCAGAACCTGCTTGTGGCTGTGGTTAACCGTTTGAGGAATGGCGAAACGGCAGAGCAGATTATTGCAAGCGGTGTAGATGCTCAAACAGTAGCACTTGCACAGTCAATCAAATAAGCAGCAGAATTTAAGGATCATCCATAGCGGTGATCCTTTTTTTGTGTGTGGACATTGGAAAAGAAAAAGTGGATGTTGAAAAAGTCAGATCAGCTTTCCCCCTATTCCTTTTCATGCCTCCGCGCAAAGTCCGGCTGCTGACGGAAACGATGGGAAAAGAGGAGAGGGAAAAGAAAGGGATAGGACTGCCAAATATTCATGTCGCAGTGTAAAGGAAGCCCCGCCCCGGTTTACCTTTTGTGGTGTTGGGGCGGGGCGATTACGCTTCACATGTGCAATATAAATTTCAATCCATGCACCCCGGAGGGTGCTACTATGCAAATAGCTTATTTCCTGCATTCAATATATTTCAATCCATGCACCCCGGAGGGTGCAACTATGTAAATAGTTTATTTCCTGTATTCGATATTCATGTCGAATGAATATGCCTTCAGGTAGTTTCCACCCCACAGACAACTCTGTTCATCGCTGCCGTGTGTAGTAAAGTAAGGCGGGACAGCTTTTTGCATACCCCTATTGTCAATGACGAATACATAGGTCTGTCCCTTCTTGAGCCGGGTGGTAAACTTGATTTTGTCAACAGGACGTTTGTTTACATAGTCTGTGTAATCTATATACGTTTCCTCAATGACATCGGCGTATTCCGGATGTTCTTCTTTATAGTTGTCGAGGATTGTGCGGAGCCTTGCAAGGTAATTGTTCTCGTAAAGCGTATCATATTTGCCAATAGTATCAGAATCTTCAATACTGTTCAAACAGTATTTTTTACCGGTTTTGGAGACCTGATAAAAATCACAATACATCATACATCTTAAAGTTTTATCATCTGTACCCTGCAGGTTGTCAAGAGTAACAACATATTTTCCAGTTTTTAGAGCTTTAAATTTCACATATGTTACATATTCAGGATTGTCTTTTTCTTTTGATACCGATTTTACCGAGGATGTCACAGCTGGCACGTTAATGGTTGTTTTCCCTACTTTAATAGATGGCAGTGAATTTAAGTCCTTATAAAAGGAAGTTTTTGAAAAACCATTTACAGGATATCCATTTTTGTCGTATCCTTCCAAGTGATACCTGTACGCAGAAGTAACCTTCTTTGTAGCAGCTTCTGCGGTAACAACATCATCCGCCATTGCAGGTACAACAGCAGTGGCAACACATGCAGCGGCAAGGACTGCACACATCATTTTTTTAAAAACATTTTTCTTCATAATAAAACCCTCCTTTGGATTTCGTAAATATATTTGAATAAGCAGCTGAAAGGAAATCTTTTGTCCCTTTCACCTTATATATTGAGCCATTTTGGGAAACGTCAAGGGAAAACGGAAAACTTTTTTCATTTTTCCCACATACACATTTCCCTGTTTTGACGTTTTCACATTTTCCGGTTTTCGGTCCTGCATCCTGCAAAAAAAATAAGGCTACAAAAACAGCATTTCACATTTATATTGTAGCAGATTAAATATAAAAAAGCTACCGCAGAAGCGGTTTTATAATAGATATTCTTTTATGAAGGAGGAAAACCATGGAAAAGAACAATGGTATTTCAGACAGCAGATACAAAAGCAGGTTTTTCAAAAAGCTTGCTGCGTGGATGGGAAAGCACGGGGCAGCGCTGACAGCAGTGGTGCTGATTGCGGTTTCAGCCATCCTTGGGTGTGCCGAAGCCACAATCATTTATGCAGCAAAGGGTAATGAGGCATCGAATGATTACGGAACCAGGGGCAATACATCCAGCCCATCTTATATTGGCGGGGGTGGCAATAACCCGACCGTTTACGAGCCCGGCGTCATCGGGGTATCGGTAGTTACCTATGACCTCAATGAAGTTAGCAAGGGAAAGACACTTGAGTATGGAATGGACGGAAAAAGTAAAAATAAAAAAGCTGCTCTTGTAGCATCCACCAACGACCCTGAAGTCGTAGAGGCTGCTAAGAAAAAATATGCAGACTCTGGCAAAGCTCCCAAAGACCAGCCGGACTATTACCCATACTGGATCGATAAAATGGGAACCACGGATAAGGGGGAAACAATCTACAAGTACAGTAACGCCCTGCATCATGCGATTACGTCCAACATCCTCGCGATGCAGAACTCGTATGAATATGATGACAGCACCCTGGTATTCGTCCCGCGTGTCATCACGTCCAGCAAGCACCATTCCTGGATAATGAAGGAAAAGAGTTCCGTTGTAACCGGCCGTGCGAAAGGGAGTAAAAAGTCCGTTTTTTATGACCTCGACCCATGGTATGAGGAAAAGGATGCCGGGAGCTTCAAGAAAACTTCAAAGGGCGTCACAGACGGCGTTGCCGGCAGCGGGAAGAATAAGGCAGGCATTTACTATGCCGATTTGAAGAAATATATCAAGAACAAAGAGAAAAAATCATCCAAAAACAAGAAATCTTTTGTGGAAGTCACATCCAATGATTCCAAGAAAAAGTATGAAGTGTGCAACTATGCACATTTCTCGGAAATGAGTAAAAATGATATTAATAAGATTATCGGTTTTAACGGGAAAAGCTTTTCATCCAAGGGGAAAACAAACCTTGCCCGTGCCAGAAGACTGTATTCTTCCATTGCAAACGTAAATGAAACAAGTAAAGGGCAGTATACGACAACACCGGAAATGGCAGACATCTTCCTCCGGTATACGACAGCTGCCGGACTCAGCAGTAAATCCTATGGCACGGAAATGTTCTCCCAAAACGGGACAAAAGAGGGATTATATGGTACCCAGAAAGGGGTAAGGGATGCCGCAAACAAAAACATGGTCGGATCCCAGGTATTAAGAAGTATTTACCAGAGCAATTCCCGTTTTAAAAAGGTGCTTGCCCCGGGTGCCACCAGGGAAATGGACGAGGTAAAAAAACGTGTCCTGAATGATGAGTACAACACGCATTACCTGGACCTTTTGGTAAGCGGTTACGCCCTCGCCCAGTCAAGCGGTGACAAAAAAGCAGCAAACGAATGGCTGAAAGCTGTAACAACATATGCGAAAACAGCGGCCGACGGAAGCAATGGAAAGGGCGGAAGCAGCAGCCTGGAAAACGTTGTCATCCGTCTTGATATGGGAATGGCCTATGCCACGAGCAAAGAGGTCACCTATGCCTCCTGCGGCAGTGTCATTAATAAGCATTACAACTTTTCCGGCAAAGCAGACGCCTTTGCATCGTCAAAGGGTGTAAATGCCAAGAGCCTGAACAAGGGGTTTATTGGTTTTGCGGCATCTGATGATAAATCCGGACAGAATTATCAGGCGCACAATGGAGAGGTCGCGACGAAAAAAGGCGTTGTTAGCAAATCAAAGTATAAAGATGCTGGCTATGGTACGTACTATGACAGGCTTTCAAAGGCAGTGCAGAATACAAAATCCGTCACGGGCAGCGGCAAAGACTGGTACAGCCGCATGGTCATCATGCGTACGACAAAGGCTTATTACAGCATGCCCAATAAAAACGGGAAGCCGAATGCAAGGGTATACAACAGGCTGGCCACGGTCGAACTGCTTCAAACAGTCGGGTCCCAGCAGGGTATTAACGTGTTTAAGGGAACGGCAAAAAATATAGCATGGCAGTATGGTACTTACGCTGTGGATGGTTTTTACTGGACTTCCACACAGCCGGAAGAGACCCCGGATGTGAAATTTAACCTTACCATTTACAGCAAGGATGTCAACGGCAAGGAACCGGCCCAGAATGGAAAAGATATCAAGGATACCTTCCAGTCTTACAGTATGACGGGGAAAACACACACAGCAACTATTAAGGACAACCTGTATGTGAAACTGTCCCCGGGGAAAGACAAGGAATCCAAGAAACTTTTCGATAAGGTTCTTGCATCGGATAAATACTATGTAAAGATTGTGTTTGAAAATGCAGACGGGACAACCGCTGCGAGCCTGCTCGATCCGAAAATTGTAAAAAGTGTCCAGCAGGTAACGGATCCGGAAACAGGAACCAAATATGATGCAAAAAAAGAAGTTACCTATTATAAGGCGCTCAACGCATACGATTCCACCAACAAGGGAAGTGAAAAGGGAGATGAGCAGAATTACAACAAGCTTGTGTCTGCAAAACAGATTGGTGGTAAAGACCTGCAGGCAAACCGGAGCCTGATCTGGCGCATTTCCAATGCAGATGTGCGTACCAAAGGGTTTAAGATTTCCGGCACCGGCAGTTATTATGTGAACTGGAAAGCAAAAGTGTATATCATGCAGAAATCCGGCAGTGGTGCGAAGACAAAATGGACAAGCGTGATAAATGGAAGTTCGGTCACAAAAACAAAGCCATCCATGTCTGACCTTAAGGCAGGTGGCTGTGCAACAACAAACAATGTCATTGCACAGTATATCTACCACAAGGATGATGCGAAGGATGTGAACCTTTCCGGTACCTATGAATCCATTCCGGAAGCATATGCAGAATTAAAGGAAGGGTCCATTTATAATGAGACATTTGAAGCAATGGCAGGTGTGCCGAGCACACGGTCCCTGTACTTTGCAACCGGCGGGTCAGAATTCATTGTCAACATGCAGGCAGTCTATGATGATTATTATCTTAAAGAAGTCCCGGGCGGGAATAAAGACAGCTACCGTTCCCGAAGACGCTATAAGAGTATTTTCAATAGCACGGACTGTGAGTACAAGAAAGGTGATACTTTAAAATCACTTACCGCAGGGAATACAAAAGAAGAGACTTTTGTTGCAGATGCCAATGACAGGAAACAGGAAAAATCGGTCACTGCAGAAAAGAACAGTGCCGTAAACCCGCAGGGCGCTGCCGGTTATAACACGACCGTAAACGGACACGACAGCACAACCAAATTCCACGCGACATGGACAGGGACGATCGGGAACAATACTTCCCGGTGGTCACAGAGCGGGTCGAATGTAAGCCCGTCCGGAAAACCATGTGAGGGCGGAAATGCCGGTAAAGTATACAGCATGTCCCCGACCCCGGCAAACTGGGATGTTTCTGCCTACAATACGGCATTAGGGCAGGCTGCAAACTGGGCGAAGAAGATGGAACAAATCGGTAAAAGTGCAGACGGCACGGTTTACCGTATTGATGACTCTGACGGATATAAAAGGGTATACCATGTAGGAACCGCTACGATCAAGGTTACACTGACCGGAGGGGAAAAGAGCTATGATACCGGTTCCTCACGGTCTTATGGCGGAGGAACCTATACATCATCAGATCTTGTATCAAGCGCAAAGAGAACAAATACATCTGCTGATCTTGGAACCGGATGGAGTTACACCAAAGGTAATAAAGCTTCTGCTTCCGGATCCCATACAACGGATGAGCACGGAAAAGTAACCGGACACTCCAGCTGGAGCGGATACAAGGGATCTGTGGATGGAAAATCTTCCAGCATCCAGTACAAAATTGAAGTAACATTCAAGGATGGAAGCATTACCGCAGGCAATTACGATGGAAAAGTAGGGGAAAGCGGGCTGAAAGTAGAAAAGAAAAGCGGCCTGACCCAGTTTGGGGCACATGACCTCTGTGGCGCATGCTGCCAGCATGTACTCCCGGCAATCGAGGATACCTGGATCCAGAAGCTGCGTTTCGATACCATCCGTTTCACGAACCTTAAGGTATGGAAGCTGCAGGAAGGCTATGCCGAAGGCATGGGGGAGATCCGTAAGACAGATGATGGCAGCGGAAGCAGTATTGAAGGGGAAGCAGGAAAAGCAGAAGCGGATGCAGTAAAGAAAGAGAAGGAAGATAATAAGGATAATACTCAGGTCGTTGATCCGGACCTGTCCGGTGTGGAAGGCACGGAAGCCGCAAACGATAAAGAGTATGATGAAAACGGCGATCTTATTGTCCCGGACTATGAGACCGGGGATATAGGGGATGACCCGGATGCAGACGGGGAAGAAACCTGGACGGATACCTCAGAAAATGACCTTGATATTGTAAAATCGAAGATCGTAAGATATGATCCGAATATTTTTTATAACATTGCGCAGGCAGATACTTCAAAAGCCGGACGTATCCGCTACAGCCTGCAGACCGGACAGGATGATGATGTTACATGGACAGAATTTAACAGTGATAAAAAGCTGACCCGTACAGATTCTTGTGACGGACAGACTGCATCCCATGGGGGAAGCCCGGTTGTAGTTACGGCAAACGGCCATAAAAAGAGCTGGTGCAGGGGATGCCTGTATACAAATAGTACATACAGCAACCTCCGCAACAGACACGACAATGCCAAGACAGGCGGGGAAGGAAAAGGGGAAGCCGGGGAAGCAGCAAAGACCAAGACCGGATATACCAATAACACAGCCGATGCAGTGGACAAGACAACGTTCGAGTGGAAACGCTTTGATAAGAGACGTAAGCTGAACTGTAAAGCAACTGTTATTTCAGATTTCCTGATTTTGCAGACCAGTTCAGGCAATGAAAGTATTGTCTACTACCAGGATACTGCAGAAACAAAACATCATGAGTGCCAGGAAAATTATGAGGATACCCTGTGGTATTCCAAGCCGGCAGATATGAACAATCTCAAAAAAGAGAATGTCAGCAAGGCAAACTGGATGTGGACCGATAAGATGTGGACGGATAACCCTCTGGTTAAGAAGACATCAAACCTTAATGTAGGAAGCTATAATGGCAATTACAGCAGTACATCCACGAAGTACCAGGGCACCGGAGGCAATGCAGTTGTAGAAACCGCATTTGATAAAGATGAAGAGAAGTATAACCATATCACAGATACCGATGAGAATGGAAATACCCTGGATCTTGCAAAAGTAACATCTGCAAGGACGATTGAAACAAAACAGAAGCAGATGGACGATGTAAAAACCATCATGCAGACAAAATCGGATTCGATTGACGGGAATATCTGTTCCCCTGGATGTGGAAACACTTATGGCGGAACAAACTATGATACTTATGGCAGCGGATCAGCGCGGATGGGAACAAATACTGCGGATGTTTATACTGCACCTACCAAGCAGGATGTATGGGGAAAATACAGCTGGATTAACCGGATTCTCCCTTCCTTGAACGGACAGACGGATGCACCGGAACCGGCGCAGTTTGGTAATGCCGGACTTGTGCTTATGCAGGACGGTATTGCACAGTGCCCGACGAACCCGAACCAGGAATATGTCACAGGGCAGTCCCGTGCATTCTTTATCCCGCTGGTTACATATACGAACTTTGGTGCTGATAAAAACGCCGAATCGCATGATATTACCAACTATACATTCAAGTATACAGACGGGAACGACAGCGTAGCCGGGAGAGTCGGTTATACCATGGATTCCATCTACACAAACGGACAGACGAAAGTCAACAACATCGTTGTCCATGACCCGGTTTCCGTACAGGGGGCAAATATCCTTACGGTAAACAAGGAAATGGACCAGCGTGTGCTCGGCGATGATAAAAGCGGGGCAGCGGAGATGAATAAGGAAGCTGATGATGCGACTTGTCCGGGAACAGCAGAAGAATGTCAGTACCGGCTGTTAAACTGCCAGTATGGAAAGCCGGTGCGCAGGGCGGCATTTAATGTTGACAATGCAAAGCACAGTGATGTGGAAGACGATGATGGAGTCGTACACAGCTATGATTCCATTATCAGTAATATCCTTGCCCCTGGAGGCACTTACATGGATGTCAGTCTCGCAGACAGTGGCTTTGTCATCAAGCGTTATGACGGACTTGAGGCATTCGAAGGCACGTCCGAAGATGATGAGAACCAGCCGGACCGTTACCTCTCCGGAAACGGCAGCGCATCCCTTGCAATGTCATGGAGCGCAATGGGAGTGGATACAGAAGAAGCAAAGAGTGATACTTATGCACTCCAGGGAGTATTTAATTTCCACAATGCACTGGATTCAGAAAAGGCACTGTTTACTACCCGGGCAACCAAGCTTCTTGCAGAGCCGGATGGTTCCTTAAAGATTGTGCTTGCAGACGGATCCGAATATACATCTGCGGCTTCCCTCCTGGCAAAGGATGGGAAGAATGCCATCCAGTATCATTTTGGAATGGATTCCGTGATGTTATCCCCTAAGAAGGTTGACTACAAAGGCGGTTCTTATACCGTGGATGCTAATACAGGTGTAATTGTTGATGGAAAGGAAATTTCCTTTACAAAAACAAAGAATCCTTCCGGGGATATGACGAATTACATTGGTGACGGCATCTGGTTCGGTAACCAGGACGATGCAGTTTCCGATGGTACAGCTTATAATTCCGTTTATGACTGCAGCTATTCATTGGATAATCTTGCAGTTACAAGACTTGCACCGGAAAAGGACGCAAACGGTATTTCATACAGGCATACCTTATCCTGCTTTGCAGGTGTAACAGAACACGCCAAAACAACACAGGATTATTACAATGGCATAAGTGATAAAAAGGTACAGTATACTTACAATTATACAGGTGATGTGCAGACATTCACTGCCCCGGCAGACGGAGTCTATACCCTTGAGGCATGGGGAGCTTCTGGCGGTGATGGATATGATGACAGCGTTGACAGGGAAACTACAAGTTCTGTCGCTGGAAATGGTGGATATTCCAAAGGAAATATCAGCTTAAAGAAAGGACAGAAAATTTATGTTTTTGTTGGCGGCGCTGGAAAATATGGAGCCGGGACAAACCGCTTTGGAGGACCAGCTGGTGGTTACAACGGCGGTGGTGACGGTGGTGTTGCTGACAGCGGTTCTGGTGGAGGAATGTCACATATTTCCACCACAAACAATCCCGCAACAACAAGCTGGAACCCTGATGGGACACTTCTGGCTGCCGGCGGCGGTGGCGGAGCAGACAACCCTGGGGGAGGCCGCGGGTCCGATGATGGACGCGGTGGAAATGGCGGTGGAAAGAATGGTGAAAATGCATACATTGAAAACATGAAATCTACTGGAAATGCGACATGGACACCAACAAGTGGTTTATCACTGCGTACCGGAACAACACTTTCTGGTAACAGTGCAGTAACGAATGGAAGTGAACAGGGTGTATTTGGCCCATATAAAACCTATCTTCCGGGACAAAAGGTTACGATAACAGTAAAAGGTGATAATCTTACAAATGGATATCCGGTTGTATATACCAATTATGGAAGATACCAGACAAGAAATTATACGGTTGAAGCAGCAAACAGTAATGAATACAGATATTCATTTACCGTACCAAGTGGACTTACATCTACAACAAATACCGACGGAACTTCTGCAGATTCCGGACAGAATCCATATACTATCTGGGAATTCTGTTTCCATGCAAGGGGTTCTTCACGGATGAGGATAGACTCTGAAACTGCATCCTGTGACTATAACTCAGCCAACCAGAATATGGGTGGCTGCGGAATGGGAGGAACCCAGGGCAGCGGATACAAACAGGGTGTTGGGGAATCTGTAACATTTGGAACTGATTCTGGCGGTGCCGGAGGTGGCTGGTACGGCGGATATGTTACTAATGCAAATAATGGTGGCGGTGCCGGTGGTTCGGGATATACAGCGTCCAGTCTTACAAATACAGAAATGAAGTCCGGGGTACGCCGCGGAAATGGTCTTGTAAAAATCACTGCAGCCGGAACGATTGACTGGACACGCAAGTTTGATGATGGCTACCAGAAACAGACATCAGAAAACAACAGACATGTACATACAGAAGCATGCGTGGACACACCATCGGAAGGTTTTAAGATTGCAGTAGATGAAGCAAGCAACGGAAACACTGCGGACCTTGGAAAAATGCTTGGATCTGCGGTATGGGGCAAAATTAAGGACCAGCTGAAGAACTGCTATGGAAGTGGCAGCGGCGGATCTGCAGGCAGCGTAGCTGCAGGAAAGACCTATACCTATGACTATTCCGGATCCGTGAAAAGCGTTACCCTCCCGGCTGGTAAATATAAGCTGGAAGCATGGGGAGCATCCGGTGGAGGCAGAAACCCTGGAAAGGGTGGATATTCAGCCGGAACAGTAACATTTGCAAATGAAACTACCGTATACATTGTAGCTGGACAGTCTGCAGGTACATATAATGGTGGAGGTATCGGATGCCATGGATATGGCGGTGGTGCAACACATTTTGCAACAGCAAACGGTGAATTAGCTGAATTATCAAATAATAAGAACAGTGTCTTGCTTGTAGCAGGAGGCGGAGCCGGAGGAAGTTCCGGAGCTGGTGGAGCCGGAGGCGGCGCAAACCAGAGTGGTACAACCGGTGGAGACGGATGTGGCACGAAAGGGGAAGGCGCAACTGTCAGCGGACCGGGAAATGCTTATTTCAGCGGATCATTTGGAAAAGGAGGATCGAATTCCGGCTGGAATACCTGTGGCGGGGGCGGCGGTCTCTATGGAGGCGGCGGAAGCTACGAAAGCTATTCGCGGAATGATGATGACGACGCTGGTGCTGGCGGTGGTTCGGGATACGCTTCTTCATCTTTGACAGATGTATCCGGTATAACCGGAGAGCATAGCGGAAATGGTTATGCAAAGATTACCGTTATCGAAGCACATACTGACTATGATCCGGACAAAGTGTTTGACCTGGTTAAGAAAGCAACCGGAAATAATTATTCACTGATTCCGGACAGTGTCACTACAGATGGACATACCATCATAAACCCGTTTTGGAGCTGCCAGTGCATCTACGACGGCCATGTATGCACGAAGCACTGCAAGACCACTTATGTCCTGCAGTGCAAGGAACCGCATCATAAGGCAGTTAACGGAAAGATTGGACATTACGATGCTGGCAATGAGATCTGTTATGATGCATGTCATAATGATGAGCTGCATAAAAAGGGTGCAGAGCAGGCAAATGCAGGAAAACCGGGAACGTCCAAGCCGCTGAAATTTGGAGATTTCGTCCTGCTTGATAACTATTTTTATATTTACTTCCCAAACAGTGGCGATTTTTATGAGTCAGATGATTATGGAATCGCCCAGACCGAACAGCGGAAGGGAAAAGGATATACGAATAATTATGACTGCACGGAGTGGACCAGGGAGAAATGGATTAAATTCCCATATTCCGTTTTGTATAATCGAAATGGTACCTGGGAAGAGCATGCTGCCGGAGAATGGTTCCAGCTTGAAATCACGGATAAGGTAACAAACCGTAACACAAAGAACAATTGTTACGACCTGACCAATTTGTCGGAGCGTGATGATGGATTTACATATCAGTTCTACGCCCAGCTTGACAACCATGAGATGAGTGGTGCTACCATTGAGTATGCCGTGGAAGCAATCAACAACCAGCCTTCCCCGAGCGGCAGTGAAAACCCATACGACCGCGACGGAGCGTTATCACTTGACTGCTCTCAGGATAACTCAAGCATTACAAATGCAGAACGTGCAATTGACCTGACGGCAAAACATTCAGCATATAAGCAAACGTTCGTCGATTTAATATCAAGGATTGGCAACCTCACGGTGCAGGATAGTACCGACCTCCGCTTTAGCAATTTGTTCAAACGTAAGACAAATGATGATAAATGGTATATAGATGGTATTGTTCATGCAGTCGATAAGAGTATACAGAACGCATACCTGTCATGGCATAAAAATAATGGGGATACCGCAACGGATATCCGGGGCGAAAAGGTATCCGCATATAACCAGTGGTACAATACATGGCATACAGCAAAGTGGTCTGATGTAGGAGAGGACTCCAGCAGGTGCGTATCAACCCCGCT
>UMEP01066388.1_pt1 | contig 32134 bp, 25 predicted proteins | sample 1964771 | NCBI WGS metagenome assembly UMEP01 (sample SAMEA4836022, study PRJEB28245) | human gut metagenome | biome: gut microbiome; material: fecal sample | place: Denmark | collected 2008 | reverse complement strand
CCGCACCCAAAAAGTTGCATTTATAAGTTGAACTCAAGTGAAAAAAAATGTTACGGTAGCGAAAAAAGCCGTCGTGCCTCACGGCAGGACAGCTCCACCCGGACTTTCAGTGGGTTAGTCCGGAATCTGTTTGAAACAAAGGTGATTTTCCCTCACTTGGGAAAATTGCGCCCTGGCAACGCCAGGGCTGGGGGTTGTAATAAAAAGCTATTTCAGAATACTTGCCGCCTCCCGGCGTAGGGTTTCTTCAACATAGCGTGGCAAAGGTACGCAAAATAATCGGCTTTTTCAACCGCTTGACTACTTTTTATATAAAGTTTGCGATTTTACCCATCATTATACATTCTACATCGACGAAAACTGGCGATGCGAACGCGGAGAAGCTCTCCGAGGGCTGGCATACGGATGCAGCGACCGCGTTTTGCGGAAACAGTGAGAGAAAAACGAAAAGCAGTGACAGGAAGAACAGAAGCAGTGACTGTTTTTACGGATTGGCTGACCGCTTGTCCGACCGGGACGGGAAAGAAAAAACGCAATCCGTTCGTCTGTTTGCCTGCCTTTCGCTATCTTTGTCATTCAAAGAAAAAAACGGCAAAAAAGCACATAAGAACAATATGGATATCGTTGAAAGATTTTTGAAGTACACCTCGTATGACACGCAAAGCAACGAGGAGAGCGGCGTGACACCGAGCACGCCGGGTCAGATGGTCTTTGCCCGCTTCCTCAAACGCGAGCTTGAAGAAATCGGCCTCGATGACGTCGAACTCACGGACGAGGGTTACCTCTACGCCACCCTGCCGGCCAACACAGACAAACGCATCCCCACCATCGGCTTCATCGCCCACATGGACACAAGCCCCGACTGCTCGGGTGCCGACGTGGCTCCGCGCATCATCCGTACCTATGACGGCGGGGACATCACCCTCGACGCTGCCGAGGGCATCACACTCTCGCCCACAAAGTTCCCCGAGCTCCGGGCACACAAGGGCGAGGACCTCATCGTCACCAACGGACACACCCTGCTCGGTGCCGACGACAAGGCCGGCATCGCCGAGATTGTGCAGGCCATGGTCTACCTCATCGAGCACCCCGAAATCGAACACGGCACCATCCGCGTAGGCTTCAATCCCGACGAAGAGATCGGCCTCGGCGCCCACAAGTTCGACGTCGAGGGCTTCGGCTGCGAATGGGCCTACACCATGGACGGCGGCGAGGTTGGCGAACTCGAATTCGAGAACTTCAATGCCGCCTCGGCCCGCTTCGACATCACCGGCGTCAGCGTCCATCCCGGCTATGCCAAAGACAAGATGATCAACGCCGCCCGCGTAGCCACCGAGCTGGTCGCCGCGCTGCCTGCCGACCAGACCCCGGAAACCACCGAGGGCTACGAAGGCTTCTTCCACCTGACCGGTATTGAGGGAAGCGTGGAGCGCGCCCGCGTCAGCTTCATCGTGCGCGACCATGACCGGACCTCGTTCGAGCGGCGCAAGCAGCTCCTCGCTCATTTGGCCGACGAACTCAACACCCGCTACGGCGAAGGGACCGTCCGCCTCGACCTGGCCGACCAGTACTACAACATGCGAGAAAAGGTGGAGCCGCAGATGCACATCATCGACATCGCCATCAAAGCCATGGAGCGTGCCGGCGTTTCGCCCCGTGTCCGCGCCATCCGCGGAGGTACCGACGGCGCCCAGCTCTCGTTCAAGGGACTGCCCTGCCCTAACCTCTTCGCCGGTGGAATCAACTTCCACGGCCCCTACGAGTTCCTCCCGATACCTTCGATGGAAAAGGCGATGCGCACAATCGTCGAAATCTGCCGCCTGACAGCCGACTACCACGACTGAACGCCTGCCACCAGTCCGCAAGGCCACATGGCGGCGCGCGCTGCGGACTGAACGTAAGGCGGCACGCCTCATCCTGAATGGCCACGGGCGGACGGGACGGTCCAGACAGACCCCCCGTCCGCCCAGCCTTTCTGCCAGCGTCATGCACCACTCCCACCTATAAAAAGACAAGCCCCACCAACCTCACCATGTCCACCCTCGCCCCGTTCATCTCCGACCTGGCCCTCATCCTCGCTACGGCAGGAATAGTGACCCTCCTGTTCAAACGTCTGCGCCAGCCGCTTGTGCTGGGCTACATAGTGGCCGGTTTTCTGGCCAGCAAGCACATGCCCTACACCCCGTCGGTCAGCGACACCGACACCGTTACCGTGTGGGCCGACATCGGCGTGGTGTTCCTCATGTTCACCCTTGGGCTGGAATTCAGCTTCAAGCGTGTCGTTTCGATGGGCATGAAACCCATTGTGGCGGCCTGCGTGGTGATCTTCGCAATGATGAGCCTCGGGTCGGCAGCCGGCCACCTCTTCGGGTGGGGACGCATGGACAGCCTCTTCCTCGGAGGGATGCTCGCGATGTCGTCCACGACAATCATATATAAGGCGTTCGACGACCTCGGCCTGCGGGCGCAAAAATTCACAGGCGAGGTGCTCAGCGTACTCATCCTCGAAGACATTCTCGGTGTGCTGCTGATGGTGGTGCTCTCGGCCATGGCGGTCAGCCGCACGTTTGAAGGGGCGGACCTCGCCGCTTCGCTGACGAAGCTCGCATTCTGCCTTGTGCTTTGGTTCCTTGTGGGCACTTACATCGTACCGACGCTCTTGCGCCGCACAGGCCGGTGGATGAACAGCGAAACGATGCTCGTCGTCGCCGTAGGGCTCTGCTTCCTGATGGTCGTGGTGGCATCGTGGCTCGGTTACAGCGCGGCTTTCGGCGCTTTCATGACGGGCAGCATCCTGGCCGAGACGGTCGAGGCTGAGCGCATCGAGCGGCTCGTGGCGCCGTTGAAGGACCTGTTCGGGGCAGTATTCTTCGTCTCCGTAGGCATGCTGGTCAACCCCACCATACTCGTGGACTATGCCGTGCCCGTGGCGGTGCTTACGCTCGTTGTCATCGCCGGGCAGGCCATCTTCGGCACGGGTGCCTTTCTGCTCTCCGGACAGCCTCTCCCGACGGCCATGCAATGCGGTTTCTCGTTGGCGCAAATCGGCGAGTTCGCCTTCATCATCGCCTCGCTCGGCGTGTCGCTCGGAGTGACGAGCCCGTTCCTCTACCCGGTAGTGGTGGCCGTTTCTGTCATAACCACGTTCCTCACGCCCTACATGATCCGCGCGGCCTCCCCGGCAGCCGCATGGACCGAACGCCACATGCCGGGTGCTGTCTTGCAGGCTTTCGGACGCCGCCCGACGCGCCGGCGCGGGCAGCCCCACCCCGGAAGCCCCGAGGCCGACTGGCGCGCACTGCTGCGAGCCCTGTTGCGACAGGTGGGTGCCTATTTCACGCTCAGCGTAGCTGTCATCGTACTGGCGTTCAGTTTCCTCCTGCCTTTCTCGCGCAGCGTCTTCGGCCACTGGCCGGGCAACGCCGTCTGCGGCGTGCTTATCCTCGTGATAGCCTCGCCTTTCCTGCGGGCCATCGTAATGCGGAAGAACCACTCGGCGGAGTTCCGCCGCCTTTCGACACACGGACGGGGCCATCGCGTCAGCCTCGCCGTGACGGTGGCCGTGCGTTTCGTGATAGCCACACTGCCCGTCTACTATATCCTCGACTTCCTATCGCCCTTCAAGTGGTGGATTCACATCCTCGTGGCCGCCGGGCTGGTCTTGCTGATGATAGCCTCACGCACGGTCAAATACATCAGCATCCACATGGAGCGCAACTTCATGCAAAACCTGCGCTGGCGCGAGGCCGTGGCCCGCGAGAAGTCGGACCCGAGGCAGCCCTACGCCCGCCGGCTGCTGTCGCGCAATGTCCACATTGCCCGCATCGACCTGCCTGAAAGCTCCTCGTGGGCCGGGTGCACACTGGGCGAGCTGGCCCTCGGCGAACGCCACGCCGTCATGGTGGCTGCCCTTGTGCGCGGAACACGGCGCATCAACATCCCCGACGGCCGGACGTGCCTTTACCCTTCGGACCGGCTCGAAGTCATCGGCGACGACGAGAGTCTGCGCCAGCTCTCCGAATCGATGCGCCAGAGCGTAACGCTCCACGAGGCCGACGCCACAGGCCACGAGATGCACCTGCGCCGCTTTACGGTGACAGCCGCCGCGCCTTGGGCCGGACAGACAGTAGCCACAAGCGGGCTACGCCCCCACTTCCGCTGCCTAATCGTCGGTGTGGAAGACAGCGAGGGACAGATCACCCTGGCCGACGCACAAACCCGCCTCGCGGCAGGCGCCACGCTGTGGGCCGTAGGCGAAGAGCCGGACCTGCACCGCCTCATGGCATCGGCGCACACCGGCGAAGCATCCGCTGCGCCCTCCGGCCGCTGAACAACCGCCCTTTGCCGGCGAGACTGCCAGACAAGTACAGCAACGGAGAAAACGGGACGGCCGACAGGAATTACGGGACGGCTGACAGAATGTGCTGTCGCAGCGCCAGGAATGTCCGTCACCCTGATCATCACAAGCCTCAGCTGTGACCGTTTCGTCCCCTCGCCATCTCCATGTATCAAACTGCCGGTCATACGCATGAAGCCGCCCCGAAGACTGCGTCTTCTCATGCGACGAAAATCACGGCAGCCACGCGACGCGGGGCAAACAGTCGAACTGTCGGACCGAACAAGTCGGTAGAAATACCAACTAACAATAGCGAAAAAACGAACAAACAAACAGGCCGCAACCTGACAGCCCGCGGGGTTCTCGTCATTTTTCTGAAAAAAAGTAACGAAATTCACCAACTTAAACGAAAAAGCCCTAACTTCGCTTTCAACATAACAATCCACGGCTCGCCGGCGTCCTCGCGACAATCCCCAAACGCCGACGCCCGACCGGGGACACAAGAAACATCATCAAACTCATTAAACGTTACAGCTATGAAAAAGATGAAAACATTGGTGCTTGCAGCACTGTTGATTTGCGGAGTAGGTTCGACGTATGCCCAAAACCGTGAAAAGGTACGCCTCGGTGTGGAAGTCGGAATGACTGTCAACCGCATCACGAACTACAACAATTTATGGGATAAGAAGGACAACAAGATGGGCTTCGACGCCGGTCTGCGCGTGGACGTCAACTTCACCGACAACATCTATCTCGGCACAGGCCTGCAGTACGTGATGAAAGGCGCCAAAGCCGACGGCCGCGGCTGGGAAGTGAAGTCGAATCCCGGCTACTTGCAAATCCCCATCCACATCGGCTATCGCTATGACTTCAACGAGACCATCGGTATCTTCGGCGAGTTCGGTCCGTTCCTCGCTGTCGGCGTCAGCGGTAAGGACAAATACAGTGAAGACCACTTTGATGCGGATGACGATTTCTTCGGCGACAACGATGAAGGCTACGCAAAGCGCTTCGACATGGGCCTCGGCCTGCACGTGGGCTGCGAAATCATCCAGCACTGGCAGGTGGCTCTCGGCTACGACTGGGGTCTTATCAACCTGTATGACTATCCGGGCGACAAATATCGCAACGGTAGCCTCCGCTTAGGCTTGACCTACATGTTCTAAAACGGGGCATACATTCATAGCCTTTCCCTATTGCGGGGCGACGTTTTCCCAAAGACGCCGCCCCACTTTTTTATCTGCAAAAAAACGTAGGGGCGCCACTTGTGACGCCCGTCGACGGATCGGAATGTCCGAACCGCCATCCGCACCCACCGCGTTCACGAATAATTTCGCCTGCCAGCCGGGCGACATGAATGTCGCCCCTACGATTGGCAGAACGCCGTCACCCGGAAAACGTAGGGGCGCCACTTGTGACGCCCGCCGACGGAACGGCACGTCCGCCCCGCCATCCGCACCCATCACGTTCCCGCATAATTCCGCCTGCCAGCCGGGCGACATGAATGTCGCCCCTACGATTGGCTGAACGCCGTCACCCGAAAAACGTAGGGGCGCCACTTGTGACGCCCGGAACACCGCCCGCTACACTCATCCGCACCACGCGGTATGTGGCCGCCGCTTCTCGCCACGACGGCAACGGGCTTCATAAATGGGAGCCACTGCGGGTATCGACGGGAGACGGCTGACAGGAATTTCTGTCTGTGCGTCAGGATTTTCCGGACGGCTTTCCGTTTTTCCAACATGGCTGACCGTTTTTCAGTTTGCTCCATCCTGCGTTTCGCATCACCTCACTCACAAAAAAAGACCGCCGCACCGGAAACTGTCTGTCGGTGCGGCGGTCTTTGATTCATGCGTCAACCCGTAGAGAATCACTTCGGGTCGAGCGTGCGGGTGATTTCATCAAGCAGGACGGCGTAGTGGGCACGCGTCTCGGCATCGGCGCCGCGCTGTGCAGCCGTGCGCAGGCGCGTCTGCAAGCGTTTGAGTTCGGCGAGAGCAGGCGCTTTCTCTTCCGACGCCATGCTGCTGCCTTTGTAAAGGCTAATGAGGCTACTTACATAGACGCCCTGCAACGCGCGGCGGTAGGACGTGGCTGCTTGTCCGGACCACATTTCCTTGCAGAGCTTGTCGGTCATCGTCTTCAAGTATTCCGACACGGGGAACTCGTCGTTCAGTCCCCGCAGGAAAGACGACGACATCATCCATTGGAGCACAGAATTGCCCATGCCCTCCGTCAGGTTCTGCGGATTGTTGGTCAGGCGCGAGACGAAGCCTTCGGAGCGCAGCCACATGGGTTCGTTGAAGAGCTGCTCGTCGATGAAGTCGAGGGCATCCAGCTGTTTGGCGCGCGGCGTGGGCGTATAGATGGCGCCGGCTTCGTCGATGGTCTTATAGTCGATATAGGTGCCACCCACGTACTTGGACACGTGCAACATGTAGCGGAGGAACTGCGTACTGACTTGGTCGTACATCTCGCCGAGGTTGCTGCCGTAAATGTCGTTGCCTTCGTAGGTCCACTGGGGCAGCTGCTTCATCATGCGTTTGAGGTTGAGGATGCCGTAGTGGCTGGCCTTGACGGCATCGTCGCCGAGGTCCTCGGTCTGGCAGCGCGGGTCTCGGTAACGGTTGGTCTCGCCGTCGCCGAACCAGAGGCGACGGTTGCCGTTGAGGTTCTCCTTAACAAGTTTTTCGAGTTCATAGTGGTCGCTCTCGCTGTCATAGGCGTCGAACATCGGCGTGTAGCCCCACTGGATGGCCCACTTGTCGTAGTCGCCGATGCGCGGGAAGATCCCCACGCGGCTGATGCCATCCTCGGGTTGGGCCACGTAATTAAAGCGAGCGTAGTCCATGATCGAGGGAGTGTGTCCGTTTTTCTCCACCCAAGCCTTGGAACGCAGGCTGTCGACGGGAACGGTGCTGCTCGACCCGAAGTTATGACGCAGTCCGAGGGTGTGACCCACCTCGTGCGAGGAAACGAAACGGATAAGGTTGCCCATGAGTTCCTCGTCGTACTTCATCTTCTGCGCGGCCTCGTCGATGCTTCCGGCTTGGATCATGTACCAATCATGAACGAGCTTCATCACGTTGTGATACCAGCAGATGTGGCTTTCGAGGATTTCGCCCGAACGGGGGTCGTGCACGTTGGGGCCATAGGCGTTCTCGATGGGCGAGGCCAGGTAACGGATGACCGAATAGCGGGCGTCCTCCATGCTCATGGTGGAGTCATTCTCCGGCCATTCCAAGGCGTAAATAGCGTTCTTGAACCCGGCTTTCTCAAAAGCCACCTGCCAGTCGTTGACGCCCTCGATGAGGTACTTGCGCCACTGCTTGGGCGTAGCGGGGTCGATGTAGTAAACGATGGGCTTCTTCGGCTCGACGAGCTCACCGCGCTTCATCTTCTCGGCGTCGGCCGAGTCTTTCGGTTCGAGGCGCCAGCGCGTGATGAAACGGCGCGGCTCGACGCGCTGCTGGTCGTCGGAAAAATGGGTGTAGCTGTCGGCGAAATAACCGACGCGCGGGTCGAAATAGCGAGCCAGCATGGGCTTTTCAGGCAGCAGGACGAACGACACGTTCAGACCGATGGTGGCGCGGCCCGTGGCGCTGGTGGCGATGAGTTTGGGCGTGGCAGCGCTGGCGAACGTCTTGGTCGTGCGAATCTCGGTGTTGAGGGGGAACGTCTTTATCGTGTCGATGTACGACTGGTCTGCCAGCATGGCCGACAGTCCCCACTCGCGTTTATAATAGGCCGGAAGGCCGACAGCGACGTTGTCATCGTTGAAAAACTTGGTGACGTTGATTTTATACTTGCCGCCAGCCGACGATTCTATCTTAAAGGCACCGATGACGGGGTTTTCGTTGCTGATGACGATAGCCTTGTTGATGGCGTCGGTCGAATCGGCCGCATTGACGAGCAGGTCGGCGCGCAGAAGGAGTGTCTTGCCCGACGGCGCTTTCTCCCAGTAAACAGTTTGCTGGTTTACTTGCTCGCCGGCAAACTTACCGCAGTTCGCGGGCGTCGCCGTGAAGCGCGTTGTGGTCAGGAACTTACGCCCGACGAGCGAATCGGGCACTTCGAAGAACCAGTTGTCTCCACTCTTCGTCACGTTGAAGAGTCCTTGACGCGTAACATCCTTGGGTTTGGCGACGGCGGTCGTTTTGTCTGTCTTTTTTTTCTTTTTCCGTGCATCGGCGGGGACAGCGACGATCAGTCCGGCCGCGAGCATTAACAGTAAGGCTTTTTTCATAGACGGTTGTTATGTATTATTATGTGTAGTGACTGTCAGATGGAGGTCAACACCTTGTCGAACGCCTCGTATGACGTGTCGAGCCGGCCCTGCTCGTAGGGTTCGAGCCGCAGGGAGAAGGTGCCGGGGATGTTTTCCAGCGCAAAATAGTACTTCAAAAGAGAGGCCAGGTTGAACGACAGGCGGCCGCCCCGCTGCATGAGGAGCAGGCAGTACTTCCGCGTGAGCAACACATCGTCGAGGGCTTTCAACTGCCGGAAGAGCAAGAAACAACAAGGACGGCTATCAGCGCGGAAGAGGTAGGGAACGCGGGTTGCGGGTTCGACGCCGAACACATCGAGCAGGGAGTTGGCTTCCTCAGGCGTACGGAGCAAGGGCAGGAAAGCTTCGATCGTCTTGCGACGATCGACAACGGTAGCGTCGGTCGTAGCAAAGCGACGGAAGCCGCTGTGGCTGAAATCAAGACGCCCGGCCTCATAAAGACGACAGCCAGCTTTAAGGAACGTGCCCAGATAAGCTTTCGGATCGTGCGGCACGACTACCGCAAACACGTCCCAATAGGTTGTCGCATCAAGCGTGGGCAACAGGACCTCACCCAGCAGGTAACCGGCTGTGCGGCGGTCGGTCGCGTTCAGGCCATCGAGGCAGGCAAGCAGCCCGTCGGAGTCCGCAGTCGCCAGATAGCTGCCCAGGCGTTCTTGAAGAGCCGGATTATGACGTCGGAGGTTACTCATCTCGTTTCACGAGCAGGACCACATTTTCCACGTGGTGTGTTTGGGGAAACATGTCAACGGGCTGGACAGCCTCAACCTTATAGGCAGCGTCGAGCAATTGGAGATCACGCGCCTGAGTGGCCGGGTTACAACTTACGTAAACAATGCGGCGCGGCGCGGCCAGCAGGATGGTGCGGACCACGTCGGCATGCATCCCGGCGCGCGGCGGATCGGTGATGACGACGTCGGGCCGCCCGTGTTCAGCCACGAACTCCGGCGTGAGCAGGTCTTTCATGTCGCCGGCAAAGAAAGCAGTCTTCGCTTCCAGCCCGTTAAGCTGCGCGTTCACCTTAGCGTCTGCAATGGCTTCCGGTACGTACTCAATGCCTATGACTTTGCGCGCCTGGCCGGCCACGAAGTTCGCAATCGTTCCCGTCCCTGTGTATAAATCGTAGACGAGCTCTCCGCCCGTCAGGCCGGCGAAGCGACGCGCCACCTTGTAGAGCTCGTAAGCCTGATCAGAGTTAGTCTGATAGAAACTCTTAGGACCGACCTTGAAGCGCAGGCCTTCCATTTCTTCGTAGATAAAACCCGTGCCGCTGAACGTAATGACATCAAGGTCGCCGATAGTGTCGTTGCACTTCAGGTTGTTGACGTAAAGCAATGAGGTCACTTCCGGGAACGTGTCGCGCAGGTAGGCGAGCAGCTCCATGGCTTGCTCACGTTCGGACTCTTCCCGCCAGCAGAATTGCATGAGCAGCATCAGCTCGCCGGTGGTCGACGTGCGGATCATCATGTTCCTGAGCAGTCCCTGTTGCTGCCGCAGGTCGAAGAAGGTCAACCCGTGAGCGAAAGCATAGTCGCGGATGCCGTTGCGTAAGCGGTTGCAGACATCGTCCATGAGGCGGCAGCAATGGATGTCGAGTATCTTGTCGAACGCGCCGGGGATGTGGAACCCTACGGCATTCATGTTGTCGAACGTCTCGCCCGAGGCAATCTGCTCAGCGGTGAGCCATTTCTTGTTCGAGAAGCCGAACTCAAGCTTGTTGCGGTAGGCGCGCGTACGACGACTGCCCAAGATGGGCGAAATCGGCGGAAGCACGACCTTTCCTATACGGGTAAGGTTGTCCACCACTTGCTGCTGCTTATAGCGGAGCTGCTCCTCGTAAGGCAGGCACTGCCACTTGCAACCGCCGCACACGCCGAAATGTTCGCAGAACGGCTCGGCGCGCTTCTCGGAGTAGTGATGGAAGCGCACGGCCTCGGCCTCGGCGTAGTGATGCTTCTTCCGCTTCACTTGGAGGTCGACCACGTCGCCCGGGACGACATAGGGAACGAAAACGACAAGGTCGTCCACGCGCGCCAAGGCCTTGCCTTCGGCGGCGACGTCTGTGATGGTGACGTTTTCGAGTATGGGGAGTTCTTTCTTCTTACGGGCCATGTTCTTTAATGGTTATGACGGCAAAGTTAAGGATAAATGCAGTAGCCTCCAAACAGTGCTCTCATTTAACGTCCGAGTCTTTCATAAAGCAAGGAGACAAGCCGCGGGACGGCATAATCGCCGCGCCGCGTTTCGGGCACACGGACGAAGCCTTCGGGCACTATATCGAGCGAGGGAAGGCTGAGTTGATAAAAATCCGCCAGCAGCACGCGGTGGGTCAGGACATGACGGACGCCTTGCGCCACACACCGCCAGACGCCACGCGACGGCATGAACGGTACGAGTGGCGCTGCGGCCAACACTTCGGATTCGGCCGGACGGTGGTCGAACTCGACAAGAAGGGGCTCGTAGAGCCCTGCCCAGATGTCACCGGCCGGACGACGGTGGAGCAGGACGTCGCCCGAGACATATATATATATATAAGCGATGAAACGTTCGGCCACCTGCGTTCTCCGGGCCTTTACGGGCAGCTCATCCACACGGCCTGTCCGCAAGGCCTCACAGCCAGGAGCCAGCGGACAAGTCCCGCACTGCGGCGCACGGGGCAGGCATTGCAGGGCGCCGAAGTCCATGACGGCTTGGTTGTAGAGCCCCGGCCGACGGCGGTCGAGCAGACTGGCGGCCAAGTCGGCAAAAGCGCGGCGGCCGGACGTCGTGTCGATGGGCGTCGAAAGGCCGAAGTAGCGCGAGAGGACGCGATAGACATTGCCGTCGACCACGGCGTGAGGCAGGCCGTAGGCCATGGAGCAAATGGCCGCCGCCGTGTAGTCGCCCACACCGCGCAAGGCACGCACACCGGCGTAGTCGGCCGGAAAGCCACCCTGCGCCACCACAGCGCGGGCAGCCGCGTGCAGGTTGCGGGCGCGGGTGTAATAACCCAGTCCCTGCCAGGCGTGCAGCACATCGTCTTCGGTCGCAGCAGCAAGGCGTTCGACCGTCGGGAAACGCTCCATGAATCGCATGAAGTAGTCGTAGCCTTGCGCCACGCGCGTCTGCTGCAAAATAATCTCCGACACCCAGATGCGGTAGGGGTCGTGCGTGCCGCGCCACGGAAGGTCGCGTCCGTGGGAGGCGTACCACGTTTCGAGAGCGGCGGAAAAAGGATGAATGTCGTTATCGGCCATAGATCCGGACGTCGTAACAGAAAAATGTCCCACGCCGAGGACGGCGCAGGACGGTATGGTCAAAAAGGCTACCGCTCAATGGAAGAGGCGGATGCGCTGCTCCTCTGAGAGTTTGCAGATCAAGAGGATGTCGTCCTTCTCCACCACGACGTAGCCGTCAAGGCCTTGGACAACCACTTTCTTCTCCTGCGTGGTGTGGACAATGCAGTTGTTCGTCTCATAGAGGTCGATGTTCTCGCCGATGCAGGCATTGCCGTGGAGGTCCTGCTTCACCTGCTTCCGCAGGGAACTCCACGAACCGAGGTCGCTCCACCCGAACGAGGCGGGATAGACGAAGATTTCCTCAGCCTTCTCCATGATGGCATAGTCGACGGAGATGTTCTCGCAGTTGGGGAATTCACGGTTGATGGCCTCCTGCTCGCCGTCCGTTCCGAAGACGGGCATGAGCTCTTCGAAGATGCGGGCCATCTCGGGACAGTAGACGCGGAACGCATTGACGATTGTGTTCACACTCCAAACGAAGATGCCCGAATTCCAGAAGTAGTTGTTTTGCTTGATATACTCCTGCGCCACTTCAAGGGCCGGTTTCTCCTTGAAAGAGTCGACCCGGAAAATGTTCTTCTTCCTCGAGGACGAATAGCTCAGGTCGCCCTCGATGTAGCCGTAGCCGGTCTCGGGACGGTCGGGGCGGATGCCGAGCGTGACGATGGCGTCGGTCTCGGCCGAGAACTCCATGGCCTCGGTGATGGCGGTCTTGAAAGCGTCGATGTCAGCTACGACATGGTCGCTCGGCGTGACCACGATGTTCGCCCGGGGGTTGATTTTCTTGATGCGCCAGCTCACATAGGCGATGCAGGGTGCCGTGTTGCGGCGGCAGGGCTCGAGGAGGATGTTTCCCTCTGGCAGGTCGGGCAACTGCTCCCGCACGAGGTCGTGATAGGCAGCCGAGGTGACCACCCATACGTTCTCGACAGGCACTACGCCGCTGAAACGGTCAGCAGTGAGCTGCAGCAGGGTCTTTCCACACCCCAAGACGTCGAGGAACTGCTTCGGGCGCTCCTCGCTGCTCAACGGCCAGAACCGGCTTCCTACTCCGCCGGCCATGATTACCAAGTGATTATTTTTCATAATAGGCTAAGTTTTGTTACAGTTTCATTTGCGTTTCATGACGCCCTCGATGACGAGGTACACCTTACTTTCCGACGCATTGGAGGCGACCGTGATCGTCTTGTGCATCTTTCCGGTGTTGCGCCCCTTGCCGTCGTACGTCACGGTGACGCGCCCGGTCTTTCCGGGGAGGACTGGTTCCTTCGTATAGTCGGCCACGGTGCATCCGCACGACGTGTGGACTTGATGGACGACCAAAGGTTCGTCGCCGGTGTTCTTATACGTAAACGTGAAAGTCACGGGCTTTTCGTCGGTAAACGTGCCGAAATTATGAGACTTGGCGTCGAACGTGATTTCGGCGTCGGCCCACGCCGTGGCCGCACAGCACAGGAAAGCGGCCAGCAGACTGAAAAACTTTTTCATAGGTCTGTTAAAATTGATAGTACCGGGCAAATATACGCATATTCTTCCGAAATCGGACAACGTCGTCCCACAAATATCGCTCACTTTTTTCACGACCAGCAAGCTGCCGTGGAGTGTCCCGGGCTTGGCCGGCCGGCGTCCTGACAGGACACCGCGCCCACCCCCGCCCGCACAAGCGGTTTGAGAGACGCACTGCGGGCGCCGCCCGGCCTGTCCATGCGTCACGTCACGGCTTATGGCGACTGCGGGCCGCCGTCCTGACTTTTCCGGACGGCCGACAGGAAATCGCAGCGCAGTGACAGAAAATCCTGTCAGCCGTCCCGCCCGTCCAGCCCCGGATTCCGGGACACTGCCGGGACAGCCCGACCGAAAGATAGCCTCCGGCGAGGCCGACGGTCGGGCAAATTGTCGTAACTTTGCACGGCGACAAGAAATCCGAATGGTAAAACAGAACCCGACTCCTTACGGAGAAAAAGAAACCGTCATCCTCGGCATCGACCCGGGCACGAACGTGCTCGGCTACGGTGTGCTGAAAGTGACAGCCGGCCGCCCGAAGATGGAGGCTATGGGTGTCATCGACCTGCACAGATGTGCGAGCCCGTATCTGAAACTGGGACGCATCTACGAGCGAGTAGCGGGCGTCATCGACGCCTTCCTGCCCGACGAACTGGCCATAGAGGCCCCTTTTTTCGGAAAGAACGTGCAAAGTATGCTCAAACTGGGCCGGGCGCAGGGCGTAGCCATCGCCGCCGCCATCAGCCGTGACGTGCCCATCCATGAATATGCCCCACTGAAAATCAAAATGGCCATCACGGGAAACGGGCAGGCCAGCAAGGAGCAAGTAGCGGACATGCTGAAGCGAGTACTGCACATCGGCGAGGAAAGCCTTGTGCCCTATCTCGACGCCACCGACGCGCTCGCGGCGGCCTACTGCCACTACCTCGAACAGACCCGTGCTGCCCGCTTAGGGCACGCCGGCGGAGGCGCCCGCTCGTGGGCGGAATTCGTACGCCAGAACCAGAACCGCGTGAGCCGCCCGACGCCGACGCGGATAACGCCTGAACTATGCAAAAAGTTATCGAAATAAAGGCAGGCGTCGCCCGGATGCCGCAGTTCCGCCTGGCCGAACCGGCAGACATAACCATTGAAGCGGGCGAACAAGTAGCCATCGCCGGCCCGAACGGAGCCGGAAAATCGCTCTTGGTCGACCTCATGACGGGAGCCAGGCCCCTGCTTCACGGCACACCGGCATACGACTTCGGACCCGGACGGAGCACACGCGTCTCGGACAACGTGAAATACATAGCCTTTCGCGATGCCTACGGCGACGGCCAGGAACCGGCCTACTACCAGCAGCGGTGGAATCAGGGCGACGAGACGGTATGGCCCACGGTGAGGGAACTGCTCCTCAAAAGCCGTACGACCGACACAGAAGACTGCGCCCCGCTTTGGACATTGCTGGGCGTCGACCAACTGCTCGACAAAACTGTTGTCCAGCTGTCGAGCGGCGAACTGCGCCGCTTCCAGCTGGCCCGATCGCTGTGGCCGCTCCCCCACGTGCTCGTGATCGACAACCCGTTCATCGGGCTCGACAAGTCGGCCCGGGCGATGCTGGCCCGGCTCTTGGCCTCGCTGGCTCACAGGATGACGATAGTGCTCGTCGTGGCACGCCCCGAAGACATCCCGGACTTCATCACGCATGTCATCCCCGTCGAGGAATGCACCGTACACCCCAAACAGACACGCCGAGACTACCTGGCCCGGCAACCCAAGGAGCATGAAGGCCTCACAGCCGCCGGACGCGACCGCATCCTCAGCCTGCCGGCCCATGCGGACAACTACATGACGGACAGCGTAGTGGCCTTCCGCGACATCAGCATCCACTACGGCACACGCACCATCCTCGACCGCCTGACGTGGAGCGTGCGCCGGGGTGAGCATTGGGCCCTGACGGGCGAGAACGGCGCCGGGAAATCGACGCTCCTCTCCCTCGTTTGCGCCGACAACCCTCAGGCGTATGCCTGCGACATCGATCTCTTCGGCCGTCGACGTGGCACGGGCGAGAGCATCTGGGATATAAAACGCCACATCGGCTACGTGTCGCCCGAAATGTTCCGTTCGTACAAAAAGAACCTGCCGACAGCGGACATCGTGGCCAGCGGTTTGCACGACACGATTGGCCTCTACCGTCGCATCAGCCCCGAAGAACGCGCCGCGGCCGACCTGTGGATGGAAGTGTTCGGCCTGGACCATCTGGCCGCCCGTCCCTACCTCTCGCTGTCGAGCGGCGAACAACGGATGGCACTCCTGGCCCGTGCGTTCGTCAAAGACCCGGAACTCATCATCCTCGACGAACCTTTCCACGGCCTTGATAACGACAACCGCCAGCGTGCCCGCGACATCATCGAGACCTTCTGCCAGCGACAGGGCAAGACACTCGTCATGGTGACACACTATGAAGAAGAACTTCCGGCCTGCATAGACCACTCCCTGCATCTCCGAAAAAACTCCTAAGTATAACCCTCATTTACATCCCTAATGAAAACAAAACTATACTATACATCGACATCGACGGTCACTGCGGAAAACACGGCCATCGCCCTCGGCTCGGGCGACATGGAAGTGCTGGCAACTCCGGCTCTCGTGGCCCTGATGGAAAACGCAGCCATGGAAGCCGTAATCGAAGAACTCGACGACGAACAGACGACTGTTGGGGCACATATCGATGTGGCGCACCTGCGCCCGACCCCCATTGGCGAGACAGTGCACGCCACAGCCGTGCTGACGGCAGTCGAGGGGCGTAAACTCACGTTCAGCGTGAAAGCCGAAGACGGTCACGGAGTCATCGGCGAGGGCACGCACGTGCGCTACATCGTCGACCGCCACCGTTTCCTCGGCAAACTGAAAAAACAGGACTGACTCCACACCGCTCGCAACGCAGCCACAAGATGCACGCCATACAGATAAAGCGCATGGACTGCACCTGCGGACGAGGGAAGAGACAGCCGCTGCCTTTCCCTCACTTTCCACCAGGCCTGAGGAAGCCAGCCTCACCACCCGCCAACTACAAGCAAGATCAAGGGTACAACGGCTGAAACATTCAACCGCCTGCCAGCGACACACAAAGCATCAACAACACACTCCCTGCGCTTGCCAGAGCTTTTGCAAACGCAGGGAGTGTCCCGTCTGCCGCAGCGATAGTTTTCATGTCGCAGCGACCCAATTTTATTTACACAATATATACTTTATTCCACCAATGGTCTTGCATCTTGGTTTATCCAGTCACAAAGAGCGCATCCGACGGATGCACTCCCATTATGGTTTGCCCTGATGTATTACAAAATAAATTAAGGCTATCCCGAAACGAAGAAAACCTTCAATAGTTATTCTGCACAATCATGATAGTTACTATACATCTCCAATATAACTGATTACACCTTTTCAGAAACTTCCGAGAAATCTGCAAATGCGATAACATCTCCTTCTGCATCTATTATTGTTTGTGTACTACCCGTATAAACGCAATAAGAGCCTATTCCCAGCATTTCACATACATTCTGCATTACGGTTTCAGCTTTTATGTGTTTCTCACTTTGAAAAGTTATGTGTATTCCATGAAACCAATTGCCACTGGTAAGTGTGGCATAAAACTTCCACACTGCGTCCTTAGCGGACAGATAATTAAGTAATTCATTGAGTCTTATTTCATCCGAAGGCATTTCTACGCAATACCCGTCACCAAAATACGAAGAGAAATCCTTGATAGTAAGCAGTCCAAAAGTCATACAGTGTTCAATCGTTTTTCTATCAGCCATGACAATGTCGAATACTCATCATTATGCAGCAGTTGTTCCAAGCGTCTTTTTCCTATACGTCTGTCGCATACATGTAAGATGGGGATTAACTTAAATCTGTCGTTGAACTTGTGCGTTAGAAGTTCATTAACTGGGCAATCCACATATTCTTTTATCAGACGGGAAAATCTTTTGGCTTCATCATAAAAATACCAATCATTCTCATCCATGAAGTTTTTAGGGAAATCCCATATAATCTGTTTCCCGATAGTCACCCAAAATCTTGGTATCGGTATGCACTGTCCAATGTCATACGCGCAACAATGTATCTGAAAACCTATTTTCGGTTCTATGACACGATATAAAGCCGATTGTAATGTGCTCCAATGTTTCATCTACTTTACGATAATAAAGCCAGTATGCCTGCACAAACCAATGCCACTATCAACCAAAATATGAATGACAGACAGCCTGATATTGAGTCTATGATTTTATCAAGGAGTTACGTTTTGTGTTACTAAAAAGCAAGGAGATGCTATAACACCTCCTCACTTTTTAGTAAAAGTACTGCCTATTTCAGTCTTTCTACTGCAAAATAAGAAGTAGATACCGAAACGCCTTTTATCTCAATGCCTAATTGAGTCTTGAAAGCTTCCAAAATTGTTTTAAGTTGTGGTGAGTTTGTGTTTTGTTCAACACATTGTACACTCATGCCTTTTGCAATTTTCCCAGCAATGTTTTGTTTAGCTGTTACTTTGAATGCGTAAGCCATAACTTTAAGAATTTAGGAATTAAACATTAAGTTGATAAGTATCCGAGACACGTTCCCAGACACATTTATTTTCTTGAACTGATTTTTCCCTATTAAGGCGGAACACTCCCACGAAGCGGTAGAAACAGAAGCCTAAATCATCCTTGTAGCGTAAGAATGTTATTCTTGTTTCTTCAGGAGCGGAAAGCCATTGTTTCAGATGTGCCGCACGTTTGTCCTCCGCTTTCGGATATTCGTAGATAAACATTCCATCCTCTGAAAGTTCGTTGTGCCAAAGGCGGTGTTCTGTGTTCGGCCACCAAACTATTTCGTGCTTCTTGTTGGGAACGGCAGCACCCGAAGCACGCAGGAAACCACGGTGTTTGGCTTTTGTACCGAACACTTCCGCAACTTCCTCCGTGGTACGCAGGCACTTATTGTCTTCTACTTTCAAATAGCCTTTGTTTCGATGGTATTCAACGGTGAGCGTGCTTGCATCATCCCACGGTTTGAACTTGTCGCCGAGTTCCGAAATACGTTGCTTGATTAGTTTTACGACATCCGTTACTTGACGGTGGATTTCTTGAATGTCATTGTCACAGTCTATGACGATAGGTTTGGAGTGTGTTACACTTAGAATTTCCTCATTGCGGATTTTATCAACCGCTACATTGTTTTTATGAAAAGGCTCGTTGATTTCAATGAAGATATTGAGTTGAGGTAGGTACAAGTCCGCAAGCGCATACTTGTCTTGCGTTCTTCTGATGTATTGTTGGATGACAAACTTCACGCGGTTGTCATCCAACTGGTGCCATATCCGACTTATGACATAGGATTCCGTCTTTTTCTTGCCAATCTTGGCAAACAGACGTTCCATATATTCCAACTTGTAATCCATATCTTTGGGCTTATAAGGTTTATACCATAGTGTTGTTCCTGCAAACGGAGCAAAAGAAAAAGGACACAGCCTTGTCTTTTCACTCATTCTCTTAGCTGGGTTCTGGTAAAACCTTCATCGTCAAATAAGGAAAGGGAATGATATACCAGATTACCCAGAGAAATGTGAATCCTTAAAATAACAACAATCACTAGCTCATTCCAACGAGTGAGTTAGTGATTTTTTATTGATATGAGTTTCTATTTCTGATATATTTATAGTAAAAACATGCTATTTTTGTTGTCATAAACATGTTTTTGTAGTATATTTGCGTTATTACCAACTTATAAATCAGGACGAAAAAATGAATACGAAAAAAGATAAGAACATATTGAATGAAACAATAATCAACGGCAGCCGAGTCTATGTTGAAAACGGGGAAGTCAAAACCGTGCTTAGTGAGGGAATCCAAAAGACTGGATATATGACGGTGGAAGAAGCACGTAAAATCGGGCATGAGATAATTAAGAAAGAATATCAATTACCATGAAATATGTTATACAGAAACAGGTTGCATACAAGATAAACACTTTCTATCACAATGTTGCGAAAAAGTACAAACATACTTATTCAGAAGAAATGATGCATAAAAATCTTGATAATGCGTTCAATTCCATTTATAAGATAGAGAATGGCTTGCTGAAACGAAAGCCTACGATTTCCAGATGGAACGGCTTGTTTATGGCCAATGCAGGGAAATGGTATTTTGCTTACCGAATCGAAGGCGATACAATATACGTTGAGGATGCCTGCCATGCGCAAAACATGCACGAAGTGCTTCTAAGAAATCGTATCCGTCGAATTGTATTGGAGTGCATCAGGGAGTTAAATGTACAGGCATAAATTCACAGTCATTGCGGACTCCATTGGCAGCATTGACTTTCAAGGTCTGGATTTTGAGAAGTTGGAGGAACTAAACCAAAGATGAATCCCATTGGAAACTATTGAAACGTCCGATTACCAAAAGTTTTCGGACGTTTTTATTTGATTATGTTAATTCTTGACTCGAAATTTAGATGTTCAAAGAATAATTGCTAATTTTGTACCCACATTATATATTAGAGTTTATACAGAATAAGAAATAGGGTAATTGAAAATCATCATCCTAAAACCTTATTCGATATATTGTCTATTTATTATGTGCAAATTTAAAAGCGGAGATAAAGTGAAATTGGCTAGCGATACTGAAGCAAATACGCCAATGACAGTGGATTGCTATTCTTCTGAAGACTCAAGTCTATCAGAAGCAAAATTATTTTGTGAAGAATTTGATAATAACCTTGTTAAATGTGTATGGAGAGATAAGCAAGATATCCCCCATACAGAATATTATAATGAATCAGCTTTAATATTAGTTGAATAATTCGGATTTATGGTATTCTGAAGATTGATATTTTGAAAAGTGTCAATCCAAAGATTTTTATAGCAACTAAATTAGTATTTTTAGCATTGCTTTGTCCGATACCAATATGCAAGATTGCTGTTGGCGTGTTGAATCCAAGTATTGTTTTCATAATCGTATAGCGTTTATATACAATTATAATAGCTTTGGCTAACTCTTAAATCAACCCTTTTATCCAACATTTTTCACATCAGCATAACGGAATATTCCAATGGAGCGTTTGAACATCATTCTGAAACGCTCGCTTTCGGACTGTTCCCGTGAATTGTAGCGAAACACTGCTTCATCCACATACCTTTGGAGATACTTTGCAGAAACAAAGTGGTAGATGCCAAAGATGGCACGTTTCAATTGCGCCCAGAAGCCTTCAATGGTGTTGGTGTGCTTGTCACCATCCACGAACTGTTTCGCTCTGTGATTGACGACTGAATGGTTGTATTCACTCTCAACAAGAGAATTGTAACCTATATATTCGTCAGTATAGATGCGAGAGCCATCCTTTACGAATTGCCTAATGATAGGCATCAATGTCCTGCCTTTCGTATCTTGGGTTTTCATGGCAACAATGTTACCGTTTCTCTGAGCCATTCCGAAGATGGGTGTCTTGGTCTTTAAGGAACGGCCTTGCGTACCTTCGGTTTTCTTGCTTTCGTGCTTGTTCTTCTCGTTGCCACCGATATATGCCTCGTCACACTCCACATCTTCTGACAGTTCGATAGAATCGTCTTGGCTGTAAAGAGAACGCACCTTGTGCAGGATATGCCAAGCCGTTTTCTGCGTGACATTGATATCTCTTGCCAATTGGTGAGAAGAGATTCCTTTTTTATGGGAAGATATGAGGTACATTGCAGAGAACCATTTCACCAAGGCAATCTTGGTGTTCTCAAAGATTGTTCCGACAAGGACGGAAAAGTTGTTCAGGCACTCTGGGCAGCGGAATCTGCCGTCAGGACGTGCATTGCAATGATGGTGTCCGCAATAAGGACAAACCACGTCATCGCCCCATCTCTGTTCCTTTAAGAACTGCATACATGTTTCATTGTCCTTGAAGTAGGTTATCAAGGAAATCAAGTTGTCAAATATTTCTAATCCAATCATAATCGTATGTATTTATCATAACGCTGGCTAAAGTACAGATCCTTTTTTAACAAACCAAATGTTCTAGCGATCTTTAGCTTTAAATACCATACGATATCACATGGAAACTTGAAATCCTCGATATTTATTGCTATATTAATGCTGGGTCAGCAGGTATATCATTCCCTAAGGAAAAGCAGTCTGCGCCCTTTGCAGGGTACAAACCTACCTTTCGACTTATCATTTGGACGATGTGCGTAAATTTACCAGATTCAGCTAAGCCAAATAACTTGTCTACAAGTCGCTTGCAATATATCTTCTAATTTCTTGTGTCTGTTTCTTAAACCTCCTTTTTACTTTGTTTTGACTACAAAACTAAAGAAAAAGAGCGAATTAGCCAAAGAAATCCGAGACAATTCGCAGACTGCTGAACAAATTTAGGAACAATGTCCTACATATATAAGTTATAAGCATAAAAAAGTCCAACCATACATGAGCATGATTAGACTTTCTTGTTCGTTTGAATTTAGATTATCCGATAACCCTCCAACAAGGTAATAAATGCCTTTTATGTCTCGTTTGATATGATTCTAAAATCCCTCTATCGAGTTCTAGCGGTAACCCGTCTACCGATATGCCTGCCGTGCGAGACAGCCTTGTGTCCGTAATTCTCATATAAAGGTGTCATAGACATTCAGGTCGTCTGTAATAACGATTGAGCCTTTGCGCACTTTCTCCTCAATAATAGGAAATAACGTGAATCTCTTTCGCCAACAGACAACTGCTTATCTTTCTTGCACGAGAGGAACAGACAAATCGCATAGAACCACTTTCTAAGCGGCAGCCCCCCCCTCAAACATCGTTCCATGTCTCACTATGCACCTACAACGACAGTCCTTGAACTTGTACATCCCTTTGCCCCCATTCTGAGTATGTTTGTAGTAATGCTCGGAGATAGAGCCGCAATGCGGACAGATTGGTCTTCCATTCCAGCGCATATTCTCCCAATATACTCTGCAATCCTCTTCGGTATGCAGCGTATCCATCATCTGAAATAAAGAGAGGAATGTTGCCGTATTATTCATTGATTGATTTTTGAGAATTATACTCGAAACTGTGCGGAATTTGCATTTCAAATGTTAAGAAAACATTAGGACGTGCATTTTTCTTGGTTTTGTGAAATTGACAAACTTATCGAAATTAGATTAGCATCGGGACCTATACTGCTAAGGGTAAAACCTAATTATACCAAACCGATGACACAACAAAGTATATAGCTGCATTAATTTACCACAACTACGGCTTTCCTAATATGCACAATAGCCATCTCTCTCAAGGAGGAAGTACCATTGCATGAAACTTCTGCATTCCCTTATGTAGACGGCAATATACGACGGACAACTCTCGTATTTCCCGTCTCAACGCTTCACTTCGACGACGGCACAAACGCTTCATAGGTTCCGTCATCAAAAAAAACGCGAATTTCCTTGATTCTTCTTATTGGTTTGTCAATTATATTTACATTTGTCATGCTTTTCACTCTCGTACTACCGTATCCCTCACTCACACCATAAGAAGCACGTACGTTGTACGGTTGTCCACCATGACCGTACGGATGATTTCGCGAAGTCCCTCCGCGTGATTCTCCGGAACGACTACTGTAAACAGCGGAATTCCGATCATTATTGCGAACTTCCCGAACTGCAAAATCTGGGGCAGCGTGGACTTCATCTGACACCACTTCTCCTGCAAGAGAACCAACTCCGACCGTCCCCGTACCGGCATCCTGCGGAAATGTAAAAGCAGCCTGTCGATCTCCTCCGGATTCGGGAACAGCATCCAACGTGGCACTCTGCTCCACATCCGTTGCAAGCGCATCGTCACGGATGCCATCAGCACGCACTGACACGACAGAGTTTTCATCTCCGCCGAACGGTTTCCCTGTCAAGGGATTCACACCATCCTGACCGGCCGGGGGAACAAACATGTCACCCTCCCCAAACATCAACCAACTGACATTGACAACCGGAAAGGCACGATGAATAGCCTGCACATGATTATTAGTCGGATTAGTTCGACCGTTGAAAATACTCGACAAAGAGGCAGGCGACATTTCCAACCTCGCCGCAAATTCTTGCTGGGACAAATTTGCCAGCTCCATTATCTTTCGAATTCTGTCTTTCACTGTGAGAAAATTCATGGGAGTAACTGAAATAGCCACCCCTGTGTTTGATTTTACAAAGATAAAAAATAATTTTCACGCAGCAAAGACGTAAATCGCAAACGTATCTATTAATCTTTTCGTTTGTATTTTTAAATTTTACGCGTTTTTATTTCACAAATTTACAATTGCATTTTGATTTACAAACATATCACTATTCACCCTTGCATATACATGTAGCATCACCTATTATAACAAACTCTTTTTCCTGAGACAGAAGATATTATTTCTCTTCAACGGACTACTTTTACACAGACTAGATTAAAAAACAGATATCTACCGACAAAAGCACCTAAAATTACGACTAGATATATGGCTAATATACTGATTCACACAGGTATACATATTATTCAATTTGCGATTGTATTTATACATTTACATATTCATTTCAGTGTAATTTACCTTCTAACAAAATCTTTAATAACCGCCTTTACGGTTGCAAATGTAATGAAAACAGCTTCCATTTGCGAAATTGTATTTACACATATAACTTCATAAGTGAAAATGTATCCAATTGTAAATGTTATTATCACTTAAAAGGTTTTTACCGAGGCATTACGGCGCTCTATTTGCGTCAGATTCCCGCATTTCCGCCCAAAGGAAAAGACAAAATATCTGAGAGAATCTCACGGATGTTTTTCCGGATAATCTTTTGATATACAACAATATAAACAAAAAGACTGCTAAATAATACACTCACAGAAAAATAAAGTGACGAGCGAAGTAAGTCTATTTTGCCACATTGTATATAGCAAAATAGGAGATTCCGATAGTAGATCCTGATCCCTCTATTGTTTTTACTGTCAATGCGACCACCTTTCTTAGGACGTTGATAGTGAAAACGGGCAATGATTTACATTTTTTCGTCCCATGAATGAGAAAAAGACAGAGGATTTGCGACTTTTGGATGAAATCTTACGTCGCATTTCGGGACTACGACCGGATTTTCATCTTCTGTGAACGATCATTCCGAAGCTGTTCTCCAACCACCGAACGGCCTTTCCGGAAAGAATGAAGCCGCCTGACCACACATTATATATATAGGTACGCTATCGAAAAAGCACGTCGACGGTTCACGAAACACAATCCGCAGTTCCTCTACGGAAACGAGGTGAGCTCCATCTTGCGGTGGCTCACCTCGTTCCCATCCCCCACTCCATCCAGGCTGCGATGGTGTAATCGAAGCCAGAAAACTGTTTGTAAAAAGGGCGGAAAACTCGGCGAATATGCTCGAAAAAAAGGATCCTAAAAGTGTTTAGTTTCCTAAAAAAGGAGCGGGAAAGCCTTGTTTAAGCATTCCCGCTCACAATCATTTTTTTCAAAATTTCAACCTGCTTGGATACCCCGTTCCGCGTTAATGCAAGATGAAGAAAAGTAGTTCGCGCATGACGTCTCCGGCACTCGTGCCTGGATTCCCCACCCCTTTCGTCCGCGCGTCTGCCCGACGGATTTCATGGACGATCTGCATCACTTTCCGGCCATTATATACACGCATGGCTGGAATGACGTTACGACGTACCTGCCAGTCTGGCACGCCCAGCCATAGAGCCACGCCACGCTCCGAACGGTCGGGCGCATAATAGGCCAGCATAAGTTGGGAAAAGAATTTGAAGAGGGTGGAAAGCGTCACAGGCACAGGATTCGCCTTCGGATTACTGTCAAAATAATTGATAATACGGTTTGCCTTCACGACATCTTTTGCAATGATTGCTTCCAGCAGCTCGAAATTATTGAAATCCTTGCTGACTCCGATAAGGGCTTCGACAAGCTCCGGCCGGACAGTCCGTTCGTTTTCGGGCAGTGCGATAACCAGTTTGTCCAGTTCACCCGCCATGCGGTTCAGGTCTGTTCCGACGTAGTCCGCCATCATCGTGGCGGCTTTCGGATCGATGGCCACGCGTTTCCGGCCGAGATAGTCTCGGATAAAGCCAGGAAGCTGGCTTTCATAAAGTTTCTTCGATTCGTAGAGTTCTCCCGTTTTCTCGATAAGCGCAGCCAACTTTTTCCGCCGGTCGAGTACTCCGTTTTTGTAGCATAGGACGAGGACCGTTGTCGGTTGCGGCTTTTGCAGATAGTAGGCTAACAGGTCGAGGTCCTTGACATTTTGCGCCTCCTTCACGCAGACAACCAGTCTGTCGGCTCCCATCGGAAAGCTCTTGGCTGCGCTGATAATTTTGTCCGCACCGGCATCAGCGCCGTAAAGCATGATCATGTTAAAATCACGCTGTTCCGGTGCGACGGCCTGTTCCACCACATAGTCCGCAAGGCGGTCTATGTAGTAACTCTCTGCCCCCATGAAACAGTAGACAGGTTTGAACCGGCCTGCTTGGACGTCATGAATGATTCTTTCGTAGTTTTGGCTTCTCGCGCTGTTCGTGGTTCTCGTGCTCGGCATAGGCTACGCTTTTTCTGGCACAGCTATTTACCAGTCAAACTTCAAGTGGCGCACGGTTTTCCGTTCGTCGATAATTAGGCGTAGGGCTTCGATTCCGATTTTCACGTGAGTGGCGGCATAGGTCTGCGTCACCTGCTTGTCGCTCGCTTCGGTCTTGATGCCTTCGGGCACCATAGGATTGTCAGACACGAGGAGGAGCGCACCGGTCGGTATATGATTATAAAAGCCGCAGGAGAAGAGCGTAGCCGTCTCCATATCCACGCCCATCGCCCTCGTCGTCCGCAGATAGTCCTTGAAATGCTCGTCATGTTCCCAAAGGCGCCGGTTTGTCGTGTAGACCGTGCCGGTCCAATAGTCGTGCTGATTGTCACGCAGGGCGGTCGAGACGGCACGTTGCAGCATAAAAGCAGGCAAGGCGGGAATTTCAGGCGGGAAATAGTCCCGGCTCGTCCCCTCGCCGCGAATACCGGCCAGCGGGAGAATATAGTCGCCAAGCGCTGTTTTCTCCGAGATGCCGCCACATTTCCCTAAAAAGAGGCAGGCCTTCGGGCCGACAGCACTCAGCAGGTCCATGATGAGCGCGGCGTTCGGGCTGCCGATTCCGAAGTTAATCATCGTCATGCCGTCTGCGGTAACTGCCCGCATGTTCGCCCCGTAGCCTACGTGTTCCACGCCGCACTGGTCGCAGAACAGGTCGACATAGTTGTTGAAGTTGGTCAGCAGGACATACTGGCTGAACGCTTCGAGCGGGAGCTTCGTATAACGGACGAGCCAATTCCCGGCTATTTCTTGCTTTGTTCTCATAATCTACGTAATTTTGTCCGCTCTGCAAAAGTAAGAAAATGATTTCATTGAACTTGCCCGCCTATGCGACAAAAACGATGAACGACGGAGGCCGCACCATGATCTACGACTTCCTGCGCCGCCGCTACGTCGCTCTGACTCCCGAGGAGTGGGTCCGCCAACACTTCACCCATTTCCTTATCGAGCACAAGCACTATCCCGCCGCCCTGCTGGCCAACGAAGTCACCCTGCGGCTCGGCACTCAGACACGGCGCTGCGACAGCGTCCTCTACGACCGCAACGGCGGCCGCCCGCGCCTCATCGCCGAATACAAGGCGCCCCACGTAGCCATCACGCAAGCCGTCTTCAATCAAGTCTCGGCCTACAACCTCGTCCTGCGCGTCGACTACCTCATCGTCAGCAACGGTCTGAACCACTACTGCTGCCGCATGGACTACGAGGCGCGACGCCCCATATTCCTGCGCGACATTCCCGACTACCCCGAACTTTGACCCCCGTCAGAGACGACGTCAGCGGAAAGTCAGCAAACGATTGTAAAGGAAGTTCAATCCCGTATAGACACACATGGCCAGCAGTTGGGCCACATACTCGCCCACCCCGACCGTGAGCAGCCCCCGCAAGACGCACCACTGCACACCGTAGCACAAGGCAAAGCCGAGCACGAAAACCGCGGCCTGACGCAGGGCGCAGCCATCACCGGCATGGAACACCCAACGGCGGTTCCACAAAAAGCTGTTCACCACCCCGGCCACGTAGCCGCACAGGTTGGCGCCATCAATGCCTACGCCCAAGGCACGAAGCACGACGTAGACCACGTACGTCACGGCGGTGTTCATCACGCCGACTACAACAAATTTCGCGAGGCGCACGACCTCTTTCCGTTTCTTCACCATTGCTTATTCACACGGAAGCAGCGCCACGCCGCCATCCGGCTGCAAAGGTAGGCAATTCGCCGGCCGCGGCCGTCACCGTCCGGCGAAAAATCCGGCAATCGCCCGCCAGTGGCCCTTCTGACGCTTCAATGCGAGACCCGGCAGCCGGGACTGCGAAACGCCCCGTCCATCGTCATACACAGAAAAGCCACGGCATCAGACCGACGCCCCGCCGGCCGCGACAGAGCGGGCGCCCATTTTCCCGGCCAGCCGTCCCGCCGTTTCTGTCAGCCATCCAGAAATACCTGCCAGCCATCCCGTAAATCCTGTCAGCCGTCTCCCGTCGATGCCCGCAGGGGGTTCATTTATAGAAACCCACTGCCGTCGTGGCAAGAAGCGGCCGCAGCATTCCGCGTGGTGCGGGTGAGTGTAGCAGGCGGTTTTCCGGGCGTCACAAGTGGCGCCCCTACGTTTTTCAGGTGACGGCGTTCCGCCAATCGTAGGGGCGACATTCATGTCGCCCGGCTGACAGACGGAATTATGCGGGAACACGGTGGGTGCGGATGGCGGGTCGGACGTACCGATCCGTCGGCGGGCGTCACAAGTGGCGCCCCTATGTTTCTTGGCGCCAAGACAAGCGGCACTCGGGCAAGCACCGCGAAAATCCTTCGGCTTTTCGCGTGCTTTCCGCTCGTTTGCACTATCTTTGCTCTCTCGATCACTTAAAACTGATGCTTATGAATCGAATTTTTCTCATGCTTCTCTTTTGTTTGGGCAGTGCGATGGGCGTCACCGCCGACGACTTACCCCTCATCCCCGAACCGAAGCGCGTGGTCGCTTCGGCAGGCGCGCCGCTGCGTATGCCGTCCGAAGTGAGTGTGGCTGGGGCGCTCCCGGCCGACACGCTCGACGCACTGCGTCCCATGGCGACCGAACTGGGAATGCGGCTGTCCGGCGAGGCGGACACGGCGCGTGCCACGTGCGTCATCCTTCCTGCCACAGCGGCAGACAGCATCCCCCCGTCGGGCTACCGCCTGCGGGTGACGCCGCAGGGCGTCCGCATAGCGGCCCATACGGTCGAGGGCTGGCGCTACGGGCTGGCCACACTCTGGCAGTTGGCCGTTTGCGGCGACGTACGTCCCGTCGATATCCTCGACTACCCCGGACTGGAATGGCGCGGCGTCATGCTCGACGTCTCCCGCCACTTCGTATCCATGGACTTCCTCCGCAAACAGGTTGACGTGCTTGCGCGCTACAAGGTCAACCGCTTCCACCTCCATCTGACTGACGCGGCTGGCTGGCGTATCGAAATCAAACGCTACCCCCGCCTCACGCAGTTTGCGGCCTGGCGCCCGAACCGCTTGTGGAAAGACTGGTGGAACAAAGGGCGACTCTATTCAGAGGAAGGGAGCGACAGCGCCTACGGGGGCTACTACACGCAAGAGGAGCTGCGCGCCCTCGTGCGCTATGCCGCCGACCGGGGTGTCACCATCGTTCCCGAAATCGAGATGCCCGGCCACTCCGAAGAGGTACTGACCGCCTACCCCGCCCTCTCATGCACCCACGAGCCCTACAAGCAGGCAGACTTCTGCGCGGGCAACGACTCGACGTTCGCCTTCCTCGAAGGGGTTCTCACGGAGGTGATGGACATTTTCCCATCGCCCTACATCCACATCGGCGGCGACGAGGCCGCCAAAGCGTCGTGGCCTTCATGTCCGCGCTGCCAGGCCAGAATGGCACACGAAGGGCTTCACGACGTCGAGGAGCTGCAAGGCTACTTCGTGCGCCGCATCGGTGCATTCCTGCGGGCCCATGGGCGCCATTTGCTCGGCTGGGACGAGATTCTGAGCGATTCGCTGCCGGCCGACGCCGCCGTGATGGTCTGGCGCGATACGGCGTGGGTCGACGACGCTGTGGCTCAGGGCAAGCGCGTCGTCCTCTCGCCCGGCGCGTTCTTCTACCTCGATGCCTATCAGGACGCACCCTTCACGCAGCCAGAAGCCAACGGCGGCTACCGGCCGCTCGACCAAGTCTACAACTTCGACGCCGAGCCCATGTTCGCCAGCTGTCCGGAGATGCTGATGGGCATCCAGGGAAACCTCTGGTGCGAATGGATCCCGACAGAGGCTGACGTCGAACGGATGCTCTATCCGCGCGCCCTTGCCGTGGCCGAACAGGCTTGGACAACCGAACCGGCCCGCTACACCAGCCGCACTACCCCACGCAAGGACTACGCCGCTTTCCGCCGCCGGGCGCTTGTCCAGAACGAACGGCTGCGGGCCGCGGGCGTGCAGGCCTTCGACCTGAAGACTGAGGTAGGCCACCGGCCGGAAGTGTCGCAGCCCGTCGACCACCTGGCCAAGGGCTGCGCTGTCACATACAACGCCCCGTTCAGCCCCTATTACCCGGCCGCCCGCGAGGCCACACTGACCGACGGCCTGCGCGGCGACTGGTCGTACAGCGACGGCCGTTGGCAGGGTTTCATCGCCGGACCGCGCCTCGACGTAACGGTCGACCTCGGCAGCGTCAAGGACATCAGCAGCGTCAAAGCCGACTTCTTCGATGCGCCTGGTGCCGAAATTTTCTGGCCTTCGGAGGTTCGTGTCTCCGTGTCGGCCGACGGACAGGTGTTCACGCCACTCGGCACGGCTGCGGCCAGCGCCGACAGCATCGAACGCTCACCCATCCGCACGTGGGGCTGGACCGGCCGTGCCCAAGGCCGCTACGTGAGGGTCCAGGCACCTGCCGGCGAAAAGAAAGGCTGGATTTTCACTGACGAAATCGTCGTCCGCTGACGGTTACCGCCCTTTCGGACATAAAGAAAACCCCTTGAAGCTCCGGCTTCAAGGGGTTACGTTTTGCAGCCGCTGCATGTTCAGTTTCGCAGTGCTGATGTAACTTTTCACAAAAGGATGGTTCTTGAACTTGGAGGGCGCCTTCTTCATGATGGCTCGGATTTGGTCCGTGATGACAGGGTAACGGTATTGATTACAAATAAGCATGAAAACACCGGGGCCGAGCACGTTGTTATAGTTGTCCTTGATAAATTTCGTTTCGAGCGCCTCGATTTCGTCCGAAAGCGCCTCGGCACGCGGCCTCAGTACGGCAGCGATGGCGTCCGGGTGCATTCCCTCCATCATCATGCGCATCTCTTGATACGAAAGCTCCATGTATTCGTTGTCGAGCCGCTCCTTTTGCCTCAGAAAGTGATAGAGACGGTCATTGAGCGGCCCCCCGCTGACGTGTTGCCCCAAATTGTCGACACGGATGGAGAGGTTGCCATTCTCAATGACGAGGGGCATAAGACTCTCGTTGTCCATGCAGATTTCAGCCATTACGATGGAATCGACCATTCCCATGAAGCTGAATTTCCCGTGTATCACCTCGCACGAGTCGATCCGGCTCATGTCGCTCCCGCTCACCACCTGCAAGTACAGCATCCGTCCGTCGAACGAATTGACCGACGAGTTGCCGGCTATGTTATACTGCTCTGCGCACGAGGCCAGCGACAGCAATGATGCTAAGAAACATAGAATTCTTGTCATGTGCTCACGTCTCGTTTTCGGTAGCGCAAATATACTACGTAATTGCGAAAGGAGGCACGGACGCAGTGCGGAGAAAAACGGGAAATAGATTTTTTTGTGATTTCGCAGGGACAAGTGTAAAAAAAACGGCGCCTAATTTCACAATTCAAGCGCCGTTTTTCACAATTTGGGGGATGTGCCTGTGTCAATGGCGTTCCGAATCGCGTTGCAGTTCGGAAGCGATGCGGAACGAAGTGTAGACTTGGTAGATCGCCGCGATGGTGAGCAGCACAATCCAAGTGTCGCCGCGCAGCGGGCCGACACGCAACACGTTCATGAACATCAGCGGAGCCACAAGGAGCAGCAACACCGCGCTGAACAGCTGCTGGCGGCGCAGCCGGCGCAAGACGAGATTGCGCCCGTCGTAGCGCGAGAGCATCTGCATACTGGCGAAGCACACAGCGCCTACGCTGTACACATAGGGCGATATGGGCGTCAGGGCGGGGATAGAGTAAATGAACGCGCCCGCCGCGAGGAGTAAACCGCCTACGCCATAAATCAAGTCTTTCAGTTTACCGGGCTGTTTCATCGTTCGTCTGGTTTTCTCGGATGACGAAAACGTCCTCGTCGGCCGTCTTCATGAAATACTTCTCACGGGCAATCTTCTTGATGGCGTCGGGATTGTTCTGCAACTCGCGCAGACGGCGCGTGTCCTCGGCGTACATGCGCTGATAGCGGCTGATGTCGGCTTTCAGTTCACTGATGCGCTCTTTGTGCAGACGGCGATTCCAAAAGCTGTTGGGGTCAAGAAAACCGACGACAGCCACGAAGATGGCAATGGCCCAGAAATACTTATGACGCCAGCCGTAGCGCAAGAATCGGGTAAACTTACTCATGGTTCATGCAGGGATTGTGTTGTTTTGTCGGCAAAGGTAGTGCAAACGAGCGGAATGGAGGGAGAAAAGCC
>UMEP01077213.1_pt1 | contig 32583 bp, 27 predicted proteins | sample 1964771 | NCBI WGS metagenome assembly UMEP01 (sample SAMEA4836022, study PRJEB28245) | human gut metagenome | biome: gut microbiome; material: fecal sample | place: Denmark | collected 2008 | reverse complement strand
CCTTCCGCACGACCTTCCGCACGACCTTCCGCACGACCTTCCGCACGACCTTCCGCACGACCTTCTTTCATCCCTTTTTCCATACCTTCTTTTAAAGCATCGCTAACCAATGTCTTTTCTACACGTACCGCATCCCAAAAATCATCGTAACCAAGAAGTTGAGCATCATTAAAAGCTGATTGCTCAATTTGGTCCACCGCTTTTTTTATTTCCGGATTATCCAAGAGTTCTTGCGGAATCTCGCGCGTCCTGCCGTCTATTTCCGTCAAGAAACGCAGCCAAAGCGCTTGCATCTTCTTTTCTGTATATGTATGCGCCTTAAATTTAGGAAGTTCTACAAAGACAAAACGCAAGCCTTCTATCACTTTGTCCGAATGCTCAACATGCACGATTTTATAATCGTGATAATAATCAGTTATATCAGGCATAAAAATATCGTCCACTAGATTCAATGAATAAACCGGCTGCAGCAATTCATATTTCTCAGCCCCACCCAATTGACGAACATACGCTTTAGACGCATTAAACAAGACACGCTGCATAAAAGCAGAGGACCACAACATCTGCATTTCTACAATAAACAAACGACCGCGACAATCACGGCAACGTACATCAACGATGCTGTTTTTCTTGAAAGGAGTATCGGGCACCATCTCCGAAGGCAGGTATTCGATATCCTCTATATATTCATCCGCCGTTTTGAACGGAAGAAGCGCGTTCAAAAGACTTTTCACTAAATCGGGGTGTTCACCAAAGACTTTCTTAAAAGTCAAATCTGCTTTCGGATCAAGATATTTCATACGATGATGGATTTAATCATTTTACTAACGACAAATATATAGAAAACTTTTCATATTACAGCAACAATCATTTTACCGTTTTTTTATTGCGTCACAGAGACGCTGTATTTCTATGCTCAATCACGCATTTCCTACCGAAAGGCTCCATTGTATATTGCATTACTAATCGCAACCGGCAAAACAAAAGCCTTGACAAATTACGCCTGCACCTTTTCCATTTTCCACTCGCCTAACGTATGGCGTCCGCTGTCGAAACTGATTCCTACTTTTACTACGGGCAAACCGCAAAGGGCAAAACGGTCGGGATAGTGCTTCAGGTTTATCTGCGCCATGGCACTATCGGCACCCTTGTCCAGCTTCAGTTCCATGACATAGAGGGTGGAGGCGGTTCGCACCACTATGTCTATCCGTCCGCTGGCAGTACGCACCTCGACATCGACATACGAGCCTAACAGGGAGAAAATGATATACAGCACTTGCTGGTAATGGCCTTCGTAATCGGTATTGCCGGTATAGGGAATGGTGGAAAGGAAAGTCTGTATGTCGCGCAACGTGGCATCCATGTCATCCCGAAGCAAATGGCGTGCCACTCCGGTAAGGAATGGGGAAACCATCATCGCATTGGGCGTGAGGTAATAAGGTATCAGGCTTTTCATCAGTCCCAGACGCACCTCGCGGTTGGGAATGCCCAAGGTGTACAACTCCATTTCCGGCATACCCGATTTAATAGTAAGGTAACCGCTTTGGTAAAGCAAGGGAACGATGTTGGCCATCTGCTCGGTAGGAGCATCGAAATCTTCCGCCTGCACCTCCATGCCGCCTCCCAGCCGGGTGGCAGTCACCCCATACTTGCGTAACATTTCTATCAGATAAGCAGGTGTCCCGCTACCGAACCAATAGGAAGCCAGCTTCTTTTTCTCGAACGCATTCATCAGGCTGTAGGGATTATACATGTCGGGCGAGGGCAAAGTAAAATGATAGCCGTCGTAATTCGCTTTCAGCCGGGCGAGCATCTCTTCTTCCGTAATGCCCAACTTGCCGGCAAAGGCTTCCAGCCCCTCCCCCATTTGCGTACGTATCTCTTCTTCCGTAACACCGCAAATGGCAGCATATTCTTCTTGCATGCTGATATTCTGCATATTGTTCAGTTCGCTGAAGATGCTGAGCTGCGAAAACTTGGTGATGCCCGTCAGGAACACATAGCGCAGGTACGGGTCGCATGCCTTCAGCGGGCTATAGAAGTTCCGCATCACATTGCGCAACACAGGCAAGTTTGCATCTTCGTGCATCACATCGAGCAACGGGGCATCGTACTCGTCAATCAGCACCACCACCTGTTTGCCATACTTGACATACGTGTCCAAAATCAAGTTGGTAAGCCGGATATTGACATCCTGCGCCTCACGTGCATCAATCTCCAAATTCCTTTCGTTGTTCTGAAGCAGGTTGTGCAAATAGCGTACCAGCCCGTCCTTGTCCATGTGCTTGCCCAAACTCATGTCGAAGCGCAGCACGGGATATGCTATCCATTCTGTCTCCAAACTGTCGATGGCAAGTCCGGCAAACAATTCTTTCCGCCCCTCGAAATACGCATGAAGCGTACTGGCAAGCAATGTCTTGCCAAAACGGCGGGGACGGTTCAGAAACATATACTTGGCTCCGGAATGGGTCATACGGTAAACATATTCCGTCTTGTCGATATAAAAGAAATTGCCTTCTATCAATTCGGAAAAGACCTGACGGCCTACCGGGTATCTTTTGGGGGTTGGTGGTGCCTGCTTCATAAACGTGTCTTTTTGTATTTCACAAAAATAGAAATTTTCCGGCAAACCTACGCATCATTTCTCTTTTTTCACATAACCGTAATGACCGTACCCATAGCCGTAGCCGTAACCATAACCGTAACCGCGGCGGTGCGGGTCGCTGCCGTTAAGCACCAGTGCCATGTTGTGCAACTTCTGTTCATCGTACAACTTCTCGATGTCGGGCAACTGACGACGGTCGAGCCTGCCGGCACGCACCACGAACACCGTAAGGTCGGCAATGCGGTTGGCGATGGTAGCATCGGCAATGATGCCTACCGGCACGTTGTCGACAATGATATAATCGTAACGCTGGCGCAGTTCATTCATCAGTTCGTCCAGCCTTTCGTCCATCAGCAACTCTGCCGGATTGGGCGGCACCACTCCCGAGGGAACGATATCGAAATGCTCTTCGTGACGGATGATATCGTCTGCCGTCAGCTTCGGGTCGGCAAGGTAATTGGTCACTCCCATGCGGTGTGACCCGAAACGGCGGCTGAGTGTACCCTTGCGGATATCCAGGTCGACCAGCACCACCCGCTTCTTGGCACGCACCAGGCTCCAGGCAAGGTTCTGCGAGATAAATGTCTTGCCTGCCCCTTCATTGAACGAAGTAAAGGTGATGACCTGCATGGGCTGGTCTTTCCTTGCCATAAACGACATATTGGTGCGCAAGATGCGGAAAGCCTCTGCCACGATGCCATCGCCTTGCCCATAAACATCCGCCGCCTTCTGCCCGCCGCCTTTACGCTGGTTCTTGTCCAATGGTATTTCGCCCAAGAAAGGTACGCTCAACGCTTCTTCCAGTTCCTTGCGGCTGTGCACCCGCGTGTCGAGGAACAATACCATCAGACAGCCCACACCCGGCAAGGCAATGCCTATCAGCACACCCAGCAGCAAGATGCGGTTGCGGCGCGGAGAGATGGGCGCATCGCTTCCGTCGGCACTGTCGATCACCCGTGCGTTGTTGTCCGCCATTGCCTGCGACAAAGCATTCTCCTCGCGGCGGTTCAGCAGGAAGAGGTAAAGCGCCTCCTTGATTTTCTGCTGCCGCTCGATGGAAAGCATCTGACGCTCCTTGGCTGGAATGGAAGTCACCCGGCTCTGTGCCCGCCGTTCACGACTCTGCGCATCGTTACGCTTCACATTCAGGCTGACAATCATGTTGTCTACCGCCCGGATGATGGTCTGCTTCATCGCCCGCAAAGAATTGTTCAACTCCTGCACCACAGGGTTCTTCTCGCTGCTGTCGTCCAGCAGGCGGTCGCGTTTCAGTTTGGCTGCATTATACAGGTTAATCTGGCTCTCGATGTTCATGTCGCTGATGCCCGTATTGGAAGGGATAAGGTCGGTTTCCTTTGCCGGATCAGTCAAGTACTCCTTTATATAATTAGCCAGCCGGAGTTGTGTTTCCAGTTCCAAGGCATCCGTACTGTATTTTTGCGACTCGGTCATGTACATCCCAGCCGTAGTGGAAATATCCACAATCTGGTTCTCACGTTTAAACGATTCCAAGTCTGACTCCACACCTCCCAGTTCGCGCTCGATGATAATCAACCGCTCGTTGATGAATTCGGCAGTATTGACAGCCACTTGGTTCTTGTCGCGGATAGCCTCTTCGTTGTAAACGGCAATCAGCATGTTCAGCATGTCTTCGGCACGCTCGGGCGAACTGTCTTTCAGCGAGAGGGTCAGGATAGACGACTCGTCTTCTTCCTGCCGGATGCCCATATTTCCCAGATAATATCCTACCATGGCATCCACCGGCATCTTCCGTACAAAAACAGGTTCGTCTTCCGGCAATGCTCCGTAGTAGTTGGTAGCTGTTATCACCATCCGTTCGCCCCCAACCGTCAGCGTGTCGTTCAGTTTTACCGTAAGCGTCCGGTTTTCGGTTATCCCTTTCCATTCCGACAATACCACCGATGCCGTATCTTTCCGGGTCAGTGTAAAGCCGAAACTGCGTCCGGGCAGGGTTTCAGGAAAAGTCACCACCACCGGCGAACGGGAATACAGTTCGTTGTAGCGCAAGCCGTCTTTCACCTGATAGCTTACATCAGCATGCACGCGCTGCACCACTTCACGCATCAGTTTCTTGGAGCGGAACTGCAGAATCTCGTTTGCCACATTCACCTTATTGATAAAATTATCGAAACGGTCCAGCCCTGCGGTAGAAGCCTTGTTCGACGGGTCTTTGATAATTACGGTAGCTGACCGGAAGTAAACCAGCGGAGAACGGGCATACATCAGCCAGGCAATTCCCCCACACACCAACACGGACAGCAAAAACCACTTCCAATGGGAAGCAAAGTAAACCAGCAGGTCTACTACGTTGATTCCCTGCTCGGTTTTGTTTGTCTGAGAAGTATTCATGGATATCATATTAATTGTTCAGGTCATTTAATCGCCCACATCACCGAGCAGACAGCGGTCACGATAGAAAGCAGCATAGTGCCTATCTGCCATCCACGGTCTTCGTTGTCCTTCTTCCGGTATTTCGGTTCCACATACACAATGTCATTCTGCTGCAAATAATAGCAAGGAGATTCGAATATGTCCGTGCTGCGCAAGTCGTGCATGAACATCTGGCGTTCGCCTTCTATCTCCCGGATGACAGCAACCCGGTTGGTTCTCGCCTTGGCAGACAAGTCTCCGGCATTGGCAATGGCTTCGAGCAGAGTCACCCGGTCGCCGTTGGCAGAGAATGTGCCGTTATGCCCGACAGCTCCCAACACCGTGTACTTAAAGTTCAGGAACTCGATGGACACCAGCGGGTCTTTCATGTAATTGCCTTCTTTTATCTTATCACAGATAAGTTGCTTAACGGCATTAACCGTCATGCCCTCGATATGCAGCTTTCCGAGAATGGGAAAGTCGATGTTGCCGTCCACATCCACGCGGTATCCCTTCTCGCTGATGCTGTTGGAGGCATCTGCCGTCACACTGCCGTCCGCCCCAACCTTGAACGTACCACCATAGATATTGAACGGAATGGCAAGTTCGGGATTCTTGCAGCTTACGGTGATGCTCAGCCGGTCATCACTGTGAATAACAGGTTCATATTTCGCTTCAATGGGATATTTCGTTCCCATTTGCATATCCTGCAGATAGAGATAGTTTTTCTTCGATGCGCAGGAGGTAAGCAGTAACAGGACAAGCAGGCTTGCCCATAGGATTTGTTTTCTCATAATTATCTCTTGTATTTACGATTTATCTATTTACGAGGTACAATTTAACAACGGGATTTACGATTATTCAATTTACGAGGTACGATTTAGCAACAAAATCGTAAATTGTAAATCGTAAAATCGTAAATCACTTAATGGTACAATTTAACAACGGGATTTACGATTATTCAATTTACGAGGTACGATTTAGCAACAAAATCGTAAATTGTAAATCGTAAAATCGTAAATCACTTAATGAGTGCCTGATAACAAACTATAGCGGCTTCCTTGTCTGGCAGGCAATCCATCGTACCTACCTTAACCATCCCAGCCAACCGTGCCAGCGTGTCGTACAGGCAGTTCCGCAGCCGTTTGTCTTCAGCTATCACCGAACATCCGGGATAGAGTGCGATAAAAGCTTCCGCACCTTCTTTCCGGCAAAACGAGTTCACCGGAGCCTGGCTCAGACGTACCATACCGCCAATAGGAAACGACAGGTTCTTGTAACAAGCAGTCTTGCCACTCCACGGGGTGCCATACGCGTATGCCTTTCCGTCTACGATACGTACCGTCGGATTGTCGTCGTTCAGCAGTTCCGTTCCGGGTATATGCTTTATCCAAAGCGAAGCATGCGTACTTTTGCCCGTTCCGCTTGTTCCCATGAACAGATAAGTTTCTCCGCCCCGGTACACTGCAGCCGCATGGATGGATACGGCATCATGCCCGAGAATGGATTGAGCGAATGCGATACGCAACAGAGAGGAAAGCGCTTGTCCGACATACCTGTCTTCCCGCTGCAGGCAAGCTTTCAAAGATGAAAAATCCGCATTGGCAACCATCCGATGCGTACAGCTGCCACCGGTAAGTTCCACTTCGTATCCGCCTGCTGTGACAAACAGGTTAAGATGTCCCATATCGTTGTCTGTCTCTTCCAGCAGTCTCTTCTGTTCTTCCTCCGGCATCTCGTCCGGCATCAGCACAGCGAAGCAGAACAGTTGTCTTTCATTTTCTTCCTGTCCTGCTATCCGGAACGGACGGAACGAAGGCAGAAGTGTTTCCGCATCCATATCCGCAGGCAGACAAACAGAAAAAAGAAAGCCTGCCACCTTATAATAATAGGTTGTCATTTGCATTGTCCTTTCAGCAGTTGAATGAAAAACCAAAAGGCTTCTTTGGGAGCGTAATGGAAAGCGAAACGGACATTCCGCACAAATGAGCGTGCCGTCTGCCGCTTGCGCTCCCACCCTTCGGCATTGGATTTCAGTCCGGCATCATACTGTCCGAAATTCCCTCCCCGCCAAACAATATCGCTCAAGGGTTGTACTGTGGATGCCATTTCCGGATAAGGCAGGCAGTCTTTCGGTAGTCCAAGACAATCCACCAGAAAAGCATGCAGCAGCGGACACCATTTCGCCAGTCCCAATTTTCGGCAAACCGCTTGCATCTCCTGGGCATCTACCTCACCATACAACCGGTAACAGGCACGTGCCATGTCGCAAAGCTGGCGCAACCCGATGCCCCGTCCGAGGGCATGTTTCAGGATATGCAGGTTCAGCAACAATAACTCCAGAAAAGGCGACGGCACAGTAATGGCAGTCTTCGATGCAGCAGACAAGGTAATGAGCCGGTAATTCTTCTGGCTTTCCAGCCGATTCACGAATCCCTGCAGAAAAGGATTATACAAGTCGAACAACTGCCGATGATGTTCCACATCTGTCTCCTGCCACCGGTAGTATATCCCTCCGTCTGCCTGCTCTTTTATCCGTATGTTGCGAATCTGCAGCTTAACAAGCGCCGCATCCCAAGCACGGCTGTTATTGAAATAAAGGTCTATGTCGCCGCATTCCCTTAACAGCGGACAAGAGTAGAAACGTGCCGTTCCCTGTCCTTTTTGCAAGATGGGGTTCAACCCTGCCGCCCGGAAGAAGGTATAAAGTCCTTCAAGCGCAACGTTCATCTTTTGGTTCTTCCGTTCGATAGCATCTGTTTCCGCCGCCCAGCGCAACAACAATTCTTCCGGAGGAAGCAGATGGTCGGGCAGATGCTGCAAGCCGGCGAATGCCAGTCCGGTTACGGTCTGTTGCCGTGCCAGCCGGTACACGTTCTCCCAGCTTTTGCCCTGCAAGGGGAAAAAGGCCTCTTCTGTTTTCCGTTCCCACAAGCCTGCCCGCAAAAGCGCAAGCAATGCCTCCCACTCTTGGACAGTCACCGTTTCCTGCCTTTCGGTTTCCATTCGTTTCATTGCCCTCAAAGAATCAGGCCGTATGCCTTCCATTTGGCAAGTTGCCTCTTCACGTCCTGTGTAGCAGTGTCCTTGTCTGTTTCATACTGTTCGCAGAGGTATTCAGCCAAATCATCCGGGGTACAGTTTCCTTGGGAAATCCGTTCCCACATCTGTGCCGCCGTTTGGTTCAAGCTGTACACGTGGCTCATGTTTACGTTTCCCTCGCAGGCTTCTACTATCATATATTGCTTGCCCACTTTCCGTAACTGCAAGCCCTCTTTGGGGCATATTTTCATTTCTTCCATTTTAATCTTATATATGTGAATGTCCTCATTTCGCCCCTACATGGGCTGTTTGCGGACATTTATTGTCTATATACATTTTAGGGTCTTACGACCTTTTTAACGGCGGCATCAGAACTTCTTTCCCGACAGGATGGAATATACAGTCAGAAAGATAATCTTGAAGTCCAGCCACAGCGAGCGTTTGCGCAGGTATTCCAAATCCATCCGTAGCCGCTCCAGCATTTTCTCCATTGTGTCCGTATAGCCGTTATACAGGGTGGCAGGCGAGAACAGTCCGGGACGTATCCGGTAAAGCAGTTCATAGTCCGGATTAATGGTCCTGATTTGGTCCACGAAAAATTTGCGTTCCGGCCGTGGACCAACAAAACTCATCTCGCCTTTCAGGACATTCCATAGTTGGGGCAGTTCGTCTAAATGATGCTCTCGCAAGAACCGCCCGACTTTAGTCAGCCGTTTGTCGTTCTTCTGGCACAAGGCAGGCTTGCCGTCTTTCTCCGATGCCGTTGTCATCGAGCGGAACTTGTACAAGATAAAAGGTTTTCCACCATAGCCAATCCGTTCTTGCCTGAAAATAACAGGTCCTCCGTCCTCGCGTTTGATAAGGAAGTAAATCAACAGAAAAGCCGGTGAAGCCAGAATCAGCCCCAGCACGCTTCCGATAATGTCAAAGCCACGTTTGATGCCACATGCCAATGCCGACATCCTGTCATAGCCATTGCCTGACATACTAATCTCAAAAGTCTTCGTAATGGTTTTAGTTTCTTCGCGTTTCATAATTCCATATATATTTTCATACACTTCTCAATCATTCGCTCCTGAGTGAACAGTTCCTTGTAGCGGTTGGCTGCTCCGGTTGCATAGTGCCGGTAAACCGTTTCATCTTTAGTAATTGTTTCAATGGCACGTGCCAGTTCTTCCGCATTACCAGGCTCGACATTCAGACCGGATATCCCGTGTGCATTTACCCAAGACACGCCCGATTGTGGAATGTTTGTTGCCACAACGGGCTTGCCGCACGACATGGCTTCTATCTGCACGATGCCGAATGCCTCTGTCTTCTGCACGCTGCTCAGGCAGAACACGTCACAGGCACTGTAATAGGCAGGCAGGTCTTCATCGCTGATGCGTCCAAGCAGTTTCACTTTGTCCTGTATTCCAAGTTCCTTTATTTCCCTCTCCAAGTCGTCTTTCAGTGCACCCGTTCCACCTATCAGCACCACGTAGTCATCGCTCAGATATTTGGCTGCAGCTACCAAAAAACAATATCCTTTGTAAGCAACCAGACGGCCTAATGAAAATACGATTTTCTTATTGGCATATTGGTTTCTGATTTTCTCTGCCGCTTTAGGAGCAGAGCACATCGGCTGTACACCGATAGGCAGGCATACCGTTTTCTTTTGCAAACCACGCAAGAAAGGCGATTCGGCAAGATATACGGGAGTGGTACCTATTATCTTGTCAGCCCTCCGCAACAGCCATTGCTGCAAGGGACTGTACAATTTCAGTAACAGTTTTTGCTTTTGAATATCACTGTGCCAATGCAAGACGACTTTTCCTTTATATCCCGACAACAACAAGGCAAGGCAAGCCATCGGGTCAGGATGATGTACATGGATAATGTCATAGTTGCGGCAATTCTTCCGCAGGGCAAAAATCATGGCAGGCGAAATCATGGTGGCAGCCGCCTTCATCCATGTATGACAACAGATGACGCTGGCATTCTTGTTGACTGGAATAACCCGGTTCCCTCCCTGGGAAGCCGCACACATCATATCGCAGCGCACATCCTGCTCCGACAAACCAGTCATCAGGTCGTATGCCACCTTTTCCACACCGCCACGGATGGGATAAAACTTTCCTAATTGCAAGACTTTCATATACAGATTGCTCTTTGTGGATTACTCCAGTGGGGCAGTCATGTCAAAGGCTTTCATCTTTTCCAGCAAATCCTGATGCCGTGCTATTACTTCGGGATAGTTACGCCGGATGTAACCTCCTACGCTGTTATAGGTCAGTCCCAACCGTGCGGCAATAGACTTCAGGGTTTCCGTAGTAGTTTCATACAGATGTACCGCTTCGGCATATTTCTCCTCGCTTCGCCGGGAAACGGTTCTGCCGTTAGCCGCCTTCATCATTCCTTGCTGCCGTGCCAGTTCCGGTTCATACTTGTGCAAGTAATCTCGGAACACTTCCGGGTTGAAGCCAAACTCTGCCGCCACAGCCGATACCGGGCGTGGATTTGTTCTCAGGCTCTCGATAGCTTTTTCATATTTTGCCGCCACAGTTTTCATACGTTTCCGTTCTCTGCGCAAGTCTGTGACGTTTTCTTCTTTATCTATGCCCGAACGTTCCAATACCAGATCCTTATGCCACAGGTGCAGATAAGAGCGGAATCCGCCTTCCGGAACGCCGGTCTGCTCCACAATCTTTTTCATGGTCAGCGCAGTATCCCGGTATAAGGCTAAAGCGGCGGCATACTTTTGTTCCGTTATCGGAGAAGGTTTGTAAATACGTCCGTTACCGGTCAGTTCGCCAAATGTCTGCCGTCTTTCCGCTTTGGCAGTTTTCCGCATCTGTATTTTTGTCTGGAGTATCTCCTTATGATAAAATCGTAAATGTTGGCTGAATCCGCTGAGCGAAACGTTACAAGTCTTTGCAACTTCCCCCATAGTCATTTCCGTATTGCGGTACAGTTCTACGGCTTCCGCATATTGTCTCGTACATTCCGGACGCGCTCCACGCCGGATATTATCATTGATACCTAGCCGTTGGCGTACTTTTTCTCTCCATACTAAAGTTTCCGGATAATGAATGCGCATGAAATTGGCAAGTGCTGTCCCTTCTGTCCCGAATTTCCGGGCTATCTGCGATACATTCAGGTCAATATAATCCAGCGAGTCACAGGCAGCTACGGCATCCTTGTATTTGGCATGAGCGTTGATGTTCTGTTTTCCCGCCTCCATGATTTTGATGTCTTCTGCCTTTTTTCCGTCTATGTGGATTCGGTGGCGGCGCAGCACCAGTTCTCGCCAATATCGTCGCAGGTAGCTGCCCAGCCCACCTAGAGGCACGTTGCATGCCTTGGCAATATCTTTCATCGTCCTGTCCGTTTCCGCATAAAGTGCCACCGCCTTCTCGTATTTGCTGTGCAAGGCATGACGTTTCAACACCAAGGCTTTTTCGCGGTTGGTCAGCTGAGCTTCGGTAGAAAGAGAATGTAAAGCGTTCATCGTATAACAATCAACGTTGTGTTGTCAGTTCTTCATACAACCGGAAATAATCCACATACCGGTCTTCTTTCCGGAAATGCGCCAGCGCATATTCACGGCATAAAGGTTGCCAATACTCCTTACCGCATTGCCGGATGCTTCGTGCCGCTTCCAGCAAGCCTTTATAATTGCCTTGTTCTACAACGATACCTGTCTCTGCCGTAACGGCTTCCACACTTCCTCCCGTCCGGTAAGTCACTACCGGTGTTCCGCAGGCAATCGCTTCCAGATTGACTGTCGGATAATTGTCCTGCCAGGTCGGATTGATAAAAGCGTCTGCCAACGAATAGAGTCCGGCAAGTTCGTGCACGTTCTCCGTCCGGGCAATGCCAAGTATATTGGGTGGCAACATCTGCTTTTCCTTGGGCTTAATGCCGACAAGTACAATGAGTTCATCGTCATTCAGCAGATTCGCCATTTGAATAAAGTCGTCCAGTCCTTTTTCCTTACTCCAGATGCTCGCTACCCCTAACAAGACATGCTTGCCTGCCGTGCCGTATCGGGACACCACATTCCGTGTGTCACAAATGCGGAATACATCTGTATTGATGCCGTTATGAATCACGCGAAAATCATATCCACTTAAGTAAGAATGCTGCATTTCGTTTTTTATCCAGTCGGAAACCGGTACAATTACAAGCTTGTCTTGGGGCATGGAGGTGAATGCTGCCTGCTTGTCAGCATAGTTCTGTACCGAACGGTCGAAGAACAGGCTGGCAGGAAATTCGTTCTTTTGCGGGCAACGGTAACACCCGGTCTGCCATCTGTTGCATCCTGCATACGAATAATAGTAACAATGTCCGGTGTACAGCCAGCAGTCGTGCACCGTCCATACCACAGGAATGCCACATTTCGACAAGTAATCGAACAACACCTGATAGTTCAGGAAATAACCGTGTATATTATGAATATGAATAATGTCCGGAGCAATATGCTCTATTTGCTTTACAAATGTCCGCGTTGCCTGCACAGATGCCAGCCCATGCCGGTCGAACAGGCGGGTTTCCAAACCGTGCCAAAGGGTATCCAGGCGATTGCCTATGGGAATAAGCCGCGATTGGCAAGGCTTGATGCCATCACGCCCTTTCCCGTATGCGATATAGCTTTCCCATCCGTTCTGCATCGCCAGTTCGCCGATTTCCTGCATGATACGCCCCGTCGAAGTGGAAACACGCAACACCGGATTTATTTGCAACAATGTTTTCATGCTTTCAAAAGCTTGCTCATCTATTAGCCAGCGATTCAAACAAAGCGGTCCATTGGCTCATCACTGCTTCTTCCGAATACGTGTCAACCACTTTTTTTGCTTCTTCACCCATGCGCAGCCGCAACGGTTCGTCATTCATTAGACACTGCATCGCCTGAGCCAGTCCTTCTATATCGCCGTCACGTACCAGCAAACCGTTTTCACCCTGCCTGATAATATCCTTCGGACCACATTTGAAATCGTATGTCACAACCGGAAGCCCGTATGCCATAGCCTCAATCATCACCATTGGAAAACCTTCGTAATGGGAACTCATGACCAACAAGGAACTGGCTGCATATTCCTCTCCTATCCTTTCCGTAGGCCGATGAATACATACAGTATCTGAAAGCTGCCAATCCACTATCATGCCTTGCAGCCAATCATGCCATTCTCCCTGCCCGAATATATCCAAATGCCAGTCTGCATACCTTCCTGTTTGCTGAATCATTCTCCATGTACGGAGCAAGCGGTCGAATCCTTTCTGGTAATCCAGTCTTCCGACTGCAATCACCCGATGCTGTAAAACATCTGCATAACGGCAAGTCAGGTGCATGGCTGCATTCGGTATTACTTCTATATTCGGCAGATTGCCCCAATACCCTTTATCCTCGTGTGTCAATACTACAAACCTATCAAACTTCCGGACAATGCGTTCATCCTGTCTGGTTCTCCAGCGGTCAATCAAGCCAAGCAATCCTTTCCGTCCGTACTGCAAACGGAAAAACTTACAGAAATGCAGTTCCAGCACTTTCCTGCTTCCGTCCTTTATCAGAGGGATAAACGAAGATTCCGACGGATACAGCGATACCACAATATCTGCCTTCTCCCTCATCAATAACTCCGTAAGCCGTTTTCTATGCGTACGTCTTTTTAATAAATATCCGAAAATCTTTCCTATAGGATGCTTGACGTTATCGTCCGAATAGTTAATGCCCAAGTCTGTCATCCGCACTCCTTCCGGCAACGGATAAAAAGCCGGACGGTTCTTTTGGTCAGTCGTCACAATGGATACATCCCAGTGAAGCTTCTCCACCAGATACGTCACCTTATTGACCAATACCCGTTCCATTCCGCCGGGATTACAGACAGAATGTGTGCAGTAAATGATTTTCATTTCAGATTTTATTCAATAGGTATGCTTCGCCAAGCATTTCAATTGTTTTTTTGCCAGTAGCAGATGATGCCTCTTACTCTATCAGGCAGAGGCTATCATCCAATCTTCAATCGTTCGTTGCTTTATTATGTTTAGCAAACTTTGTATTCGTTGTTGTATATCCTTTGTGCAAAAACAAAGCCGTGTGTCAATAGCTCATGGGCACGGATATTGGAAAAAATTTTCTGCGGCTTTCTGAAAGCGTTGATTGAGCGCGTCATATAGCGTTCTGGCTTACCGTCTGTCAGTCGGCATGAAAAGAGTGCTACCCTCTTTTCGTAATTATCCAAGAAGTTATTTATACCATAAAATTTTTCAATAGAAATCTCCAATTGCTTCTTTGCATACGCCAGCTTTCCTTCTTTTTCTTCCCCCGTTTTTGGAGAGGTAAAAGGCATAACGTACTGTTTCTCGCTTTCAGTCAGTTCATTGAATACGATGAAGTCATATCCGGCTATTGGATTGATGATAAAGTCACATTTCTGCCCTTTACCAGCATCCGTATCACGGAAGATATTTATATAGTGCTCAAAGTCTATCACCTCTACATCTGTTTCCGAATTGTTGTGGATGACAGAAACACCGTGACCGGTATATTGTACAATCTGTGGTTGTCCATCGCGTATCTCAAATTTGCCTCTCGGTCGCTGTTCTTTCCGGATTTGCATAGAACCTTCGTTCCATTTCAATCCAAAATAGGAAGGATAGTCTTTTTTAAGGAAATCAATCAGTGCACTGTCCATACTTCATTCCTCCATACTTTCGTATTCCGTGAAGATTTGTTCCATAGTATCGGACATATCGTATGTGTTAATTACATATTCCTCTGTATCGTTGTCCGTTGCCATCAGTGATGTAAGGGTACCTTCATGTACACGATATACGGCAATGTTGTCCTTCTCCAGAAATGGATAGTTTTTTCTTGCTTTTTCAAAATATCCGGCACGCAACAAGACATTCAAATGATTGACTATGTAAGGACTATGTGTTGCTATCATCAGTCCCAATTTACGGTCATCACTGTTCTTGTGGAATGCTTCATTGACAAGATTGCTTATGAGTGCTCTTTGCGCCTCTGGGTCAAGACTCAGTTCAGCTTCTTCTATATGAATGTGTACATACTTTTCCAAATCACTTTGGCTGATCTGGGGAGTAAATTTCTCAAGCCTGTCTTGTTTGTACAGGTAGTTCAGTACAGAACGTTGGAAAGCATCCTTAAATGAAAACTCTTTGGCGAAATAATGAACAATGGCAACCAAGGGAGCCGATGTCTGAATACCGGAAGAAGCATACCTTAATTCCACCGGCTTAGCATCTTCCTTCAAAGACTCTATCATAAACTGTTTGGGCTTGTTACCGGATTTTTGGACTTTCAGTTTTAAATTCAGATAATCCAGTTGCTGTTCCTTGATGACATCCGTAGCGTCATTAAAGTCATTAAACGTTTCGTGAAAAAAGAAACCCAGACTTGCCCCCTTGAGTGTAGCCACCTTGGATGCCCACGTAGGAATTACGCTTCGTGTTTCAGAGATATACGACTCTTTGAAGAATACCAGGTCATCATTAGATATATTGATGCCCGACTGCAAACTTTTATTAGCGTATGACAGCGTATATCGGTTGCCGTTTATTTCTACGGTATAGTGTATCTCAGTCTCCGCCGTTATCATGCTTTCCAAACCATCTTGAAGCAGAGAGTTGAAACGCAGTTTGAACGGTGAACGGGTAATCTTCGCATTCTTCAGATACGAGCGGATATTTACCATCTTATAAATATAGCGCATGAGTACAACAATCTTCATGATAGTACTCTTACCGCTGGCCGACTTACCGATAAATACGGTTAAGGGCTTAATATCGCTTATTGCCACATCTTTAAGTGGACCTAAGTTCTTTATGATTATAGACTCTTTCATGGTCATGTAATTCTTTTCCAATAACAAAAATACGGATAATTAATGAATTACAGATGTTTGAAGACTGTTTTTTTATCCCCCCTGCATCAATCGTTTTTCTGCCAGTAGCAGATGATGCCTCTTACTCTATCAGGCAGAGGCTGTCATCCAATCTTCAATCGTGCCTTTCCGGGTATTAAAACTAATACCCACTTTCACAATGGGCAAGCCACACAAGGCAAACCGTTCCGAATAATTCTTCAGATTGATTTGCTCCATGGCTTCATCGGCACTCTTGTCAAGTTTCAGTTCCATGAGATACAAGGCATTCCGTGTTTTCAATACCACATCCACACGCCCATGAGGCGTACGTACCTCTACATCCACTTCATAACTCAACATACTGAATATGATATACAGCATTTGCTGATAATGACCTTCGTAATCCGTATGGTCACAATAAGGAACTGTTCCCAAAAAAGTCTGGAGCAGACGCAACGCATCATCCATCCGCCCTTCGCTGATAGCGACCGACATTTTTACGACAGTAATATTACAATTTCTTGTCTGCCTGCTCACATAGTTTGGCAAAAGACTTCTCATCAGTCCCATGCGCACTTCCTTGTTCGGAATATCCAGCACATACAAATCCGTCTGCGGATTCCCGTTCTTGATAGTAATGTATCCGCTTTGGTAAAGCAAAGGAATAACAGTCTCCAAAGACTCCGTAGGAGCATCAAAATCAGCAGCCATTGCCTCTACAGGACCGATTTCAGAAGGCAATACGTCAAACATACGCAACATCTCTACCAGATAAGCCGGTGTCCCGCTGCCAAACCAATACGAATTCAATTTCCCATTGCTGAAAGCATTCAGCAAACTATACGGATTGTAAATATCCGGCGAAGGCCATGTGAAATGATACCCGTCATAATGCGCTTTCAATGCTTCAAGAGCCTCATCCGTACACATCTGCAACTTTCCGGCAAATTCGTTCAGCTCGTTACCCATTTGCGCTTTCATTTCCTGTTCCGTAATGCCGCAAATATCAGCATAAGCCTCCTCCATACTGATATTCCGGATGTTGTTCAATTCACTAAAGATGCTTAACTGCGAAAATTTTGTGATTCCAGTCAGAAATACATAGCGCAGATAGGGGTCACACGCTTTCAAAGGACTGTAAAAATTACGCATTACATTCCGGAGTGCCGGCAAATTCCTATCTTCGTGCACCACATCCAGCAACGGAGCATCATATTCGTCAATCAACACGACCACTTGCTTTCCCGTCTGCCTGCATGTATCCATAATCAGATTGGCAAGCCTTACGTTCACATCCTCTGCCTCGCTGGTGCTTATCCCCAACCGTTGTTCATTGTTCCGCAAGAGATTATGCAAATAACGGTTCAAGGCATCCTTATCCATGTGCTTGCCCAAACTCATGTCAAAATGCAACACCGGATAAGAAATCCATTCCTTTTCCATACGTTCAATGGCAAGACCGGTAAAGAGTTCCCGTCTACCTTCAAAATAGGCAGAAAGCGTACTGGTCAGCAATGACTTGCCAAACCGGCGCGGACGGCTCAGGAACATATACTTCCCGTCACTATGCGTCATACGATACACATATTCCGTCTTGTCGATATACAGATAGCCTCCCTTCCTGATTTCAGAGAATGTCTGTATTCCTATAGGATATCTTTTACGCGTTGCATCCATGGTCCTTTCCTTATGCTGTCTATCGCAAAGATAAAGAAATCCTTTATCCCTGCAAAACAAATCAAGACTTTATTCCGTCAAGCCCTCTGCCATCCGTTGTGCTATTCTGTTTTCTCTTGCAAAGCAATCCGCTCCATGTAAGCATCATTTTCTTCCTGACTGATGCAAAGGAAAGGAGCGAAAACAAGAAATATATCTGTCGAAACTTTTAACCAGACAATAAAATTGACCGCAAGAAGTATCAGAAACATCAATTTGTAATCCCCAAACCGTTTCATACACACTTGGCAAGTTTTCATCATAAATACAGAGAAAGCTGTCAAACCGACTAATCCAAAATAAAAAAGAAACCGCGAGTAGCCCACATCAGAACCTTTGTAAAAACCACCCCAGTTCACACCTGTATAATAAGGGTCAATATTCGTAGTTCCAAAATATCCGTCGCCAATTAGCCAAGTCTTCAGATTGTCCGGGAAGATATATCCTTGTTTAAGCATTTCATTGGAATGCACTTCCCAACGTCCCTCTTCCGCCAAACTGAAAAAACCTTCGAATCCAAAACGCAGGTTGTCATATAATTCCGGTATGTTGTAATATCCATATATTAATATAGGTATGGCAATTATCAACATACTCGATATACATAACCAGATATGATTTCTGTCTTTGCCAGACATGTAAACAGCAGACCCTACGATAAGATACGCTATAGCTATTATCATGCCTACAGTTGTAGTGCGCCCTATCATATTACCAATTATACCGATGACGACAAAGGCTAAAATGTACAATAGCAAATATGGTTTAATCTTCTGATAATTATTAACACACAGTATTGAAATCATAATCAGAACTGCTGAAAAACGAGATCCAGCCACATCCAGTCCGGCTCCCAATCCGGACAATCTTGCTTTTCTTGTGAAAAAATCGCCGACACTTGCATCTTGTATTGAAAAGATAAACTCTTTTACAGGTGCACTAAAATCCATTGTCAATGCCAAAATACATTGGGCAACACTCAGTGCAATTAAATAATTGCATAGCAGATACACAGAAACTGTTCCATGTACCCATCTGATTAAAGAAACAACAACATAAGCTGCACTGATCCAAACCCACATAGATATTATATAGGTAGCATACGCATAATCCGGAGTTTCATTATAAATAACAGAAATCAAACCTGCCAACGATACAAATGCAGCAAATATGGACAAGATAAAAAAATCTTTATTTATTAATGCATTCCTATTTCTCGCCAGTTGTATTCCCAAAATAACCAAACCTAATGCGGCTAATGCCATTTTGGTGTTCACAGCAGGAAGGAAGCGAAACTGAAAAGGGAAAAAATAAAAGCTGACTACAAGCAGAGTAAAAGCCATTAATATGTATTTCATCACTATCGAAATATTATTCCATATACAAATTTATGCACAAACCTATAATAGAAACGAATCAGTCCGAACTGTCCTTTTGCTGCCAATAACTGCAAAAGCCACCTACGCACACCCACATTCTTATGCTGCATAATGTATGAATTGGCTTCCGGATACCATGTAGTCCATAGATTATATCTTTTCTTATCATCACTTATCAAAAAAGGAAATTTCACATCCAATTTAAAAAACGCCATTTCAGTCTTCAACGCCTCACCGTATCTATCCGTTAAAAAACACAGAACGTCTTGTACGTTATGCTTTAATTCAACCAAATGCCTTTCTGAATAAGTATTGGAAAAAGCAGTCGTATTCAGTTTTACATAATGATAAAAAGCCTTGGGTATATACGCTACAGTTTGAGCGTATGCAAACAACTTAATGACAGTCATGTCTTCTCCCATACCATATCCGGCAGGAAAAGAAATGGCATAATCCGTATAAAGTCTGCGACGTATCAGTTTGTTCCATACATTGTACTTCATCACCCCACTTAACATACCTTTCAATGCTTCCATTGAAGAAGCATATTGAGGCTGCTTCATATAACGTTCGTTCTTTTCGAATGAAAGAAACCAGTCACACCATACGATATCCGCATCTTTTTCTTTTGCTACATCATAAAGCGTTTCCAACATATCCGGTTCTACAAAGTCATCGCTGTCGCAATGGAAAATATATTCTCCTTTTGCTATTGCAAGTCCTGTATTCCGGGCAGCCGGCAAGCCTTTATTGGTTTCATGTGTTATAAATTTAACCAACCTATGTGGATACTCCCCTACGACTCTCTGAATAATTGCAATGCTGTTGTCCGGTGAACAATCATCCACTATAATTAATTCTATCTCTTGCAATGTTTGTTCCAACAACGAACGTACACAACGTTCCACAAAAAGCTCTACACCATACACTGGAATAATAACAGAAACTTTCATTATTTGATACGTTTCAAAACGTCCATTACTACTTGCTTATTATCCGAAGTAAACTTACGCGCAAACCAACGTGAAGACAAAATCATATCATCCACTTCTTGCAATGTCAAAGGCTGCAAAACACCATTCTCCCACTTGATATACCGCTTGCAACCTTCAAATTCATCATTTAGATTATAAATCTGATTCTTAAAGTCTGAATTCCAGCACAATGTCTGAACAAACAATTCATCCGGACAATAGGTATGATTGAATATTTTACGAATCAACAGTTCGTTTTGCAGCAGATACTGAACGAAATCATGTGTAATGCTACACCATTGTGCCCCCTTTTTAACTTGCAATGATGTTCTTCTGTATCCAATCAGACTCTGCATTCTTGCAAAAACAGCTCTTACAACCTTTTTAAATAGATTTCCGGATTGAAAATCACGGGCATACACAAACCAATGTTGCGACCTCCAATCCAATTCCCGTTGAGATACATGCTGTGCAATCCCAATAAATTCTTTTCCTTGATATTCTTCGCAAAACCTATGAATATAGTCTTGCGACTTAACAGGCAAATCTACTCCTGACAACAAATGATAATAGGCGTATGAACCATGAGAATATGCCTCATGAAAAAGTAACAATTCAATCTCTACCAAACTAAAGTCTCCCCAACGTGCATCTATACGAACAGGCAATACATGTAAACTACTGTTTACGGTCTGCAACATCGTTCCATCAAACGAAGCCTTCTTATCTATATGCACATAAATATCATTACGAACATCATCCAGTGATGAAAGAAGAAGTTGCAAAATCTCAAGTTCGTTGTGAGCTATAATCAAATAAGCGTGTTTCATCTTTATCAACGTATGTCTGCAAGCAAAGTCCGTAAATTATCTGCTGCTTTGGGATTCTTGTAATTCAATGAATGAATAGACGTTCTTTCCAAAATCTCATGAACACTCAAATACGGATACTCTGCATTAATGACTTGACGCAACATGTGCGGTACACAATCATTGAAAATCGGGCAATTCTTTTCTTGGTTTTCCTTTATATAAATATCAAACAATATTTGGAAAAAGAAATAATCAGGTACCTTATCATGATACTTCCAAAAAGCACACAACATAGTTACCATGTCTGAAATAACTTGGCTTCCTGCTTTTGCATGCATAATACCAATCAATATATTTACCCGAAAGTTTTTATCCCAACCCCAATAATAGGCAAACGAATTTTCCCAATATTTTTTATGAGGTTCAGCAAAATCACGCTGATATGCAAAAAAATCATATCGAAACAACATATCCGGCAAACGCCCTGTCAATAATGTAGCGGCATCCAACCATAATCCACCATAAACAGACAACAATATACATCTCAGAAGATCAGAAAAATGAGCCACAGACATTTGCTGTTTACGCTCTTTTAACCAATCAGGGATTTCAATATAGTTTGCCAGATTACTGTCAGACAAACGAATAATATGATAGTCGGCAGCATATTTGTCTACAGAATCTAAACAAATACGTACCAAAGGAGGTACATTTTCCGTTCCTTGTGCCCAATATTGCCAAATAACTTTTTTATCCTTTGGTAATTCTACCAATGTTTTGATAACTGGCTTTTCCAATCTGCCGGCATTACAATCTTCCACTATTCCACTTAGCATAGACGCTACCTTACGATGTTTCATCATAATCAATCTCTTTCGGATAAAAGAATGTAAACCGGAAGGAATAAACAGTTTTGCAATTTTTTTCAACATCGAAGTTTAATTATAAATTACGACATGCAAACAAAACCCTCTTAAAAGGAAGCAATATCCGGCAATAACACCAACTTCCCCCTCTGACTAACACAGGAGTCAAATGGGAATGATTCCGCCAAAACCGGATATAATTAAATTTAGGATTTCCTTTAGCTACCCAATCATAAACTTCCGGACAAATGCTTTTTAAAGTCGCATCAAATTGAACCAACAATTTTCTGTTTTGAGCAGAATAATGCAAGAAGCCAAAAACATAAACTTCCCTTATCATATAATCCAACCGTCCATAAAAGTACATCCGCAATTGCTCCGATACGTTGTTTCGGTATTGTTCATACGCTTTGCTCATTGCATAAACACATTGGCAAACATCCGGCATACGCTTGGCTTTTACAGTTGGATTGATAGTCTGCCCCTCTCTTCCCACAAGGTATTTATATACACATTTATCAAAATAACCAACCGACTTCACTCCAGCCATAGGTGTAAAGACCCATTCTTGATCGGTATAGGAAATACCTTCCGTTTGCTTATAAGAAAGTTCCGATAAAACATCTCTCCGATAAGTCAGGGCATGCATTTGTATGTGGCTGAAATTTCCTGTGGTACATATTTTATCTAAAGGAATACACCCTGAAGGAAATTCGTGACAGACCATTTTCTTTATATTTCTGTTCTCATCCACGATAGCGAAATCAGATACCACCAAATCTGCATCGGTTTCTTTCAGAAAGGCAATAAAAGCCTCAAAGTTATCCTTATCGAAACTATCGTCAGCATCCAATATCTTCACATATTTCCCACTGGCTTCTGCCAACCCTCTGTTTACACACGAACCATAATTGCCGTTTTCCTTATCTATCACTTGAAAAGTTTGCGGATATTGGTCTGCATACGTATGGGCTATCCTTGATGAAGCATCTTTACTCCCGTCATTAATAACCAATACCTCCACCCCTTCCAAATTCTCTTTAATCAAAAGAGAATCCAAACAATAGGAAAGATAATTTTCCATATTGTAAGTAGGAATAATGATTGTCAGAATTTTATCCATGGCATTCCCTTAATTTAGTATATATCCGGAACGGTCTTTCCTGTCAGCAAGAAATCCCTTCACATCCAACAGAACCTGAGGTACCAATTTCTTTATCCGCTGACGCCATGTTACTTTCGGCACAATGCGTTTGTAAGGAGATGCTTTACCCAACAACTCTTGTTCTTCTGCCTGTATTTCATTCATGACCAGCTGAACCGCATCATAAATTTTTGCCCGTTGCTTATCCGTATGCCATTGCCGGTTGTTGATTTCTCCATACCGTTCCAAGATACCGTTCTTATCCAATGCTTCTCTTTGCGTATAAAAAGCAAAGTGCGCTACGATTGCATCCCCGTTCCAGGCATTCGACATTCCTTGTTGTGTAGGATAGATACAGGATATAAATTCTTCATCATCCCCCGGAACAATACCGGCAAACTTTTTCATTTCATCACCAAACCAAAGTATGGCATTAATGGAAAAGCGGGTCATTCCCATTTCTTTCTTTCCTACATATAACTTTTCCCATTGCCGGTCCTTCAGGTAATTCTTAATAAACCATGTATGCAATTCTTGTGCAAAATTTCCGCTTTTCCATAACACAGAATCTGAAGCATACGCCTGATAATATGCGTCCAGTTTCAACTTATTTTCCAACTGCAACAGATAAGTAGACAAAGAATTATTGATAACCAACGGAGAAACCACAAAGTATCGGGGATTATCCACCCGAAATTTCACCATTTCTTCTATCAGTTCCGGTTCCATCCAGACGATATCATCATCTAATTTGAAATAAATGGTATTCGGCTCTATACATGCTTTATAAAAAGCATTGATGCTCTTGTTACCGTTCACCACTCCATCGGGTTGCCACACCAGATTAACCTTCGGAAACTTCTCTGCAATCCGCTTAAAAAACTCTATATCTGCCCCATTATGGGTATTTACCCAAATATCATACCGGTCAACGATTTCACTCGATACAATGTATGGAATCAGGTACTGCATATAACGGCGGCGCCCGGCAGCTGTATTGACTACTATCTGATAATTCTTATACATACGTTCATTTTATTTTCGTAGCAAATCCACGATCGTCCATAAATTATGTTTTTCCAATGCTTTTCTAAATTTCCGGACAATACGCAAATACAAAAACAAGACAGACGGATATGAATAAAAATGATCAATCATCCATTTATCCACAGCTGTCTTCATAGATGTCACTTTGAAATAACGTCTGAAAAAATCCCAATCCACTTTCCTAATACTACAAAGTTGTGCTTTCGAAGTAACAAGTGTGATTGCTTTATGCATCATATAAGTAGGACCCAAATCTATAACATTAACATTGTACTTTGCACAAAACTCCAATGCTATCTTTTTGATAACACAGAATGTAGCATATTCAGATGCAAAATCATTTTCGGCGTGTGATAACGAACCTTCTCTATCAATGTAGAAATAGTTAGATATAGGAGAGCAACAAACCTTTTGGTTTATCACATTGAGATAGCTGAACAAAAAAATCCAATCTTCACAAAATTTGATTTCTGTATTAAATCTGATATTTCGGTCATTCAGCAATTCCTTCTTAAATAATTTACTGACTGTATAACCTCTTTGTGACAGATATTGTTCTTTCACCATTTGGGCAAAATCAGACGTATCATACACCTTCTCCCCTTCCGGTAAATGATAATCATAAAGAGTCTCACCGTTTTCCCGTATATGTTTCAAAGACTGAACGACCAAACCTATTCCTGAATGGGTACAGTCATACAGGTCAGAAAGATAATCTGAAGCTACATAATCATCTGAATCCACAAATGTAATCCATTCACCTTTTGCCTCATCGATTCCTCTGTTTCTGGTTCTGGAGACACCTTCATTCGATTTGTGTATTACTTTTATCCGGGAATCTTTCTTCTCGTATTCATCACAAACATCACTACTTCCGTCTGTACTGCCATCGTCAATAAGCAATAACTCATAATCCGTAAATTGCTGATTCAACAAGCTATCGATACAACGAGGCAATAGTGATTTCACATTATAAACTGGAACAATCACCGAAATATAAGGAACACTCATTGTTGTTTTTTTCTTCGTTTAAAATCCAAAAATCGAATAAGATTTGACCAATACCCCCAACCTAAGATAATAAATCCAAATGTTTTTTTATTCTGCTCACACCTATTTTATGTATTAAGGCAAACAGCGTCATTTGATATAATGTGTGCGCTTTTTTATCCATTTTATTAAGTACTTCACGATAAGTCATAGACGGAAAATCCTCAATCGGCACAAAACATTCAGGGTGCTCATCTTTCATTTTTTTCACTTTGTTACAACAATATTTCCGATTGGCATGAAGATGAAACCACATGGGATAAGTGAACATTAGCTTTCGACAAGAAGTATTTATAAAAACTTCTGTCACCGAATAAGGTATCCTGTTTCTATAATACTTGCTCCAATATGCTTGATTAGAGATTTTAAATATCACGGTATCTCCTTCTCCATTGTATGGAGGATGTATATTTACCCCATCAAATGTCACATACCATCGATTATCCTTAAATACATTTACACCTGATAAAGCAATAAGAACCTTTCCACGTTGCAACATCCATTTTGAATAATCCGAATAAGGTTTAAAAAGAAGCTTCACAAACCAATCCGGAATCATCCACAAACATGGTTTCCCAACTTGAAGAGACATCCTACGGTATAATGAAAAATACATCATAAACAGCCATCCAAAAACAAAACTGATATGCCATTTCATCTGAATATCCCGGCTGCAAACATCTCTCCATTTTTTTAATTCATCAGCAAAATACAACTGGTCTGAATCAATCTTGGTGAGGTATTTATATCTAGCTTTTGACATTCCCCAATTGCATAAATTACCATAAAGACGCGGAGAATCATCAGGCAATGTCTTGGCAAATTCAAACTCCTCTTGCGTCAAATCAAATGCCAGAACCTCATGATTGTATTCAAAGACTCTCAATTTATCGGGATATTGACGCTTTTTCTCTTCAAGAATTTCTAATGTATTGTCTGTACAATCAAAACAAACAACCAACAGTTCATCTAATGCGTTTATGCAAGAGTCAATGCACGGACCAAGAAGCGGAGCTTCATTTCGTGTCCGTATAAGACCCGACAAACCATCCTTCAATTCAGAATATTCTATTTTCCCGTGAATATTATTCATTCCAATATATATTAGTTCTTATGACTTTGGCCGGTTTTCCTGCAGCAATACATCTTTCAGGTACATTTTTCGTTACCATAGAATCCATTCCGATTATGGCTCCGTCCCCGACTTTAACGCCTTTCATAATTATTGCGTCTTTCCCCAGCCAAACACGATTGCCTATATAAACATCTTTTGCAGGATTGATTCTTTTCCTGTTTTCATCGTATATAGTATGCTGGTCTGTTGTTCGAATATGGACCCGATCTGCAAAAATACAATCCGAACCAATATTTACCTTTGTCCCTTCTCCTACTACAATTAACACGTTTGAATCAAAAGTGACATTATCCCCTATTACAACTACATTGTCATCTCCTTGAACATAAATACTATTTGTATTTAAAATTACAGCCTTTCCCTATTTTTACAAAATTGTTATCACCTCGGAATGTAACAATAAAATTATTGCTATAAATTATCTGTCCGTAATTTTTAATTGTAATAGTACATCTTTTCCACAAAACATATTTAAGATAAACATTATATAAAGGAGACAGGATTCGAGATTTCACAACTACTCTTTTAATTTTTTTCTTTAGGTCACTCATAACTATCATTTCTGTGAAATCATCTTAATATCAGGAATTGTATTCCATTCTACATTTCTATTCAATACAAATTTATCAAACACCATTTGGGTTACAAACCAGCCTCCATAATGTTTCTTCAATATTTGGAAAACTTTTATAATCATACGCCATTGCTTCAATATCCAAACACGACTCATTGCTTTGGCAAACTGATACAAAAGAAACATAGCAGCCATATCTGAATGCTCTACATTATAAATTGCCAATCTCGCTTTGAGTTCAATTAAACGGCGTTGATTCAAGGAAACTTCCGACCAGACACCACCTCCATGCAGACGATACGTGGCCATTATATCTGGAAAACAGTATCCCTTTCCATTCTTCAAAAGCGCGTAAAATAAAATGATATCCATCGACATTCCATACGATTCGTATTCTTTCAAATCCAATGCGTCACGTCGATACATCACCGTCAATGTCTGTGTAAGCCATTTTCCGCCTATCAGATTCTTTAAATCGTAATCAGCTCCTTGAAATGTTAAGTCCTTTTCCTCTTCCAACAAACTCTTGTCCTGTATATATTGGTTAAAACGATGCGAACACATCACATAATCAGGATGGCTTTCCAAAAAATCAACCTGTTTCTGAAGTTTGTATGGATCTGTCCAATAATCATCACCTTCGCACATTGCAATGTATTTTCCCTTTGCACGAGAAAAATTATAAACTAAACTAACCTTTACACCTTTAGAATATTGATTCTCTTTTTGATAAATAGGCTTGATTATATCTGGATATTTTGCCTCATATTCTTTAATTATATCCTGTGTCCCATCTGTTGAAGCATCATCATGAATCAAAACTTCTATCGGACAGTTTGTTTTTTGCATTACAAACCCTTCAAGGCATTGGCGAATATATGGAGCATGATTATATGCCAAACAACAAATGCTTACCAATGGAGTAATATTATCCATTATACACCTAAAATTGAATTTAATTTATTAAAAAAGCAAGTAGTGTCTGTAAGTAATTTCGCATTAAGCGAATGTAGTTTATCATTAAGATTGTCTTTGTTCTTTTTTAATAGTTCTATTTTTTCTATAACTAATTCATCAAAACCCTGATTATCTATGGGTAAAGCCCATTCTGACAAGGACAACTTATCCATCAAGCCTTTATGTTTAGGATGATTACATAAAGCTATTGTAGGAATGTTAAAGCCAATAGGTAAAATCTGTCCATGCCCTCTCATGGCTAAAACAAAATCAGCATATTTATAATAGCTGACCGCCATATCAGAGTGATCAAAAGCTAAATTCCCAAAATCCCACATATAACAATTTTCAATTCCATCCATTATTTCTTGTGATAAAACAACATCTTCATATACATGAGGAGCAAACAAAACTTTATATGAATTTGATAAATAACGTATAACATTTTTCATTGAATGAACAAAATGCTCCCGATTGGATTTTGTACCGTAGCGATATTCTACTTTATCATTCGCTATATTCACAATAACATATTTATCTCTAATCTGTTGAGGGTATATTGTATTTAAACCAACAAAAAATCCTGGATCTGGAACTTCTTCAGGATATATGCCAACATCATTAATTACTCTCTCTAAACTTCCATCATTTCTCACAGAAAAAGATAAAGCGTATTTAAATGTTTCTTTTAAATGGTCTATTGCCCGATCCGGAATGCACTCATCTTCAAAATAATTATCTCCAACACCATATATAACAAATGGAATTTTAATGGATTTAATCAAATTCTTATCTATTAGCCAAAACCAACCATTAGGCCAATGGCTACCATGAATGATTCCACCTCCCCCAATAACCAACAAATCATATTTTTTATTAACGACTTCATTAATATAATACTCATTAAAATAACGACCTTGAAGGTTGGTTTCTCCAATAAAATCTACAGTCAAAAACTTTCTAAGCAAATTTTTGACTCCTATTCCTAAAGCGTAATCGCCAATATTATAATTTAAACAATACGAATGCAATATTCTCATTTTAATAAACTCTTTATCATATCTGGACTAAATACAGGTATTTTTAAATGCTTCATTACATCTAAACGCTCTGAATAAGAATCATCAATAAAAATTGATGAAAGATTGTCTATATATTGAGATTTATTTGTTCCATCTGTTATATGAATGACTCTATCAAATACTCCTTTTAATCGACATTTGCTTAAGCTTTGATATATCTCTGCCTTATGACGAGTTAACAATGTAATCTTTTTATTTTCATTTATACATTGATATAAAAAAGCCACAAGTTCTATATTGATATATTTACCTTTAAGAAGCACGCAATCGTCAAAATCAACGAAAACCTCGTCATATAATATATTTATCTTGTAAATATCATCTAATGCTCGATCTAATTCGATCTCATAATTGTTGTAAAAAACCTCTACGTCATAATCAAATGCATCAAACAATGTTAATAAAGCAAAATTAACCCCCTTATTCCTATATAAAGAAGAAGAGCCACCTAATCTTGCAGCTATCTCTAACAATGTTAAATCTCCATTTTTATCTCTTTTTAATTGTATAAACCACGCTCCTCTAAAACGCAATTTATTATTTATCTTCTTGGCAATATCATGAAATTCATTTTTTCTATCAATGATAGGAATGGTATTCACACTTATGCCATTCATTATTCGTCGCCTCAATCTTGGAGCAGAAAAAAGCATTTGCCCTTTTCTATCCGTAAAACAATCTAATGTATATTCATCACCACATAAATATTCACAGCAAATGCAATCAGGATGTTCCTTTTTATATTCTTGAAGCATTTCATAATTTGTAATTAGTTTAGTTCCACGTGCACCATATCCGATATCAGGCTTCATAAATACAGGATAAGAAGCTACATGTCCATCAGTATATATTTTAGGGGTCTTGACAACGTCCTTTAAAAAACTATATGTTTTTGACTTAGATGTACAAATTTGCACAGTCTCATAACATGAACCTATCACCTTACAACCTATACTTTGCTCATTTTTTTTCAAAACATCCAACACTAAATCCATTGCAGGAAAGATAGCATCAATCTTTTTTTCCTTAACAACTTCTGATATAGCTTCAATAAAAGATGCCGATGTCACAAAAGGTAAATTGCCAACATAGTCTTTGTAGACAAATTTTCCATGGTCATCTATACTACTTGCTCCTATTAATTCAAAATGAATAGAATATTTTAATGAACGATATATTTCCAATGCAATTTCTGATCCACAAGGAAACACTAAAATTCGTTTCATAATAAAAATTTCAAATTATCAATTTTATAATCCGTTCAACATCTTTATCCGTCAACCCATAATACATCGGCAAACAAATCACCTGTTCCGCTACCTTTGTTGCTACAGGCAAATTATCCGGTGTAGCCGATTCCAGTCCACGATAAGTAGAGAAGGTGCTAATCAGCGGATAGAAGTAGCGTCTGCCTAATATGCGGTGCTCTTTCATCTTGAAATACAGTTCGTCGCGGGTCATGCCGTATTCCTCTGCATTCACAAATATGGGGAAATAGGCATAATTGTGCTGCACCCCCGGAAGGTCATGCAGGAAAGTAATGCCCGGCACATCTTTCAAAGCCTTGCGATAGGCTGCTGCCACCTGACGGCGTGACTCTATCGCCTTATCTACCTGTTTCAGATTAACCAGTCCGTATGCTGCACGTACCTCGTCCATTTTACTGTTGATTCCCGGTGCTACTACCGTGGTTTCTCCTGCAAAGCCGAAGTTTTTCAGGTAGTCAATGCGTTTCTTGGTCTGCTCATCGTGCATCACCAGCGCACCGCCTTCTACCGTATTGTAAACCTTCGTGGCATGAAAGCTCAACGTAGACATATCACCGGCATTCAGAATACTTTCTCCATTCACCTTTACCCCGAAAGCATGGGCAGCATCGTAGATAACTTTCAGTCCATACTTGTCGGCTATCTCCTGAATGCGTTTCGTATCGCAAGGAGTGCCATACACATGCACCGGCATAATGGCAGTAGTGCGCGGAGTAATTGCCGCTTCTATCTTATCCGGGTCAAGGTTGTAGGTCAGCGGGTCGATATCTACAAACACCGGCTTGATGCCGTTCCACCACAACGAATGAGTAGTAGCTACGAAACTGAACGGTGTAGTAATCACTTCACCCGTAATACGCATTGCCTGCAACGCTGTAATCAAAGGAAGCGTACCATTTGTAAAAAGACTGATAAAAGGAACACCCAGGTATTCGCACAAGGCTTTTTCCAGTTCCTGATGATAATGTCCGTTATTGGTTATCCATTTGCGTTTCCAGATATCCTGCAAATAAACATTCAGTTCGTCTAACGAAGGCATCAACGGAGATGTCACCGTGATTTGTTTTTCTTCCATAATATGTTATCACTTATTTTTATGTAACAATCCCAACAGTTCCTGCAACTCTTCGAAGCGCATCAGGTAAGCACCAGCTATATAATAAACAACTCCAGACACAATGCCAACAATCAACTGCAACCACAACGAATCAAATGCCTGCACAATGCACCACACTCCTATCCCCATAACCAAGGCATGCACCAAAATGTGAAACAAGTCTTTCATCTGCGCCACATAGCCGTAACCTATCAGCTTCTGTATATAATAGGTGTTATAAATCAAGGATAGCAGAGAAGAAACCACACCTCCATAGCACATGGCTACAATCCCCATAGGGACGGTAATGCAAAGAACAATGACACCCTGTATCTTCTTGATAATTTCCACTTTCAGAAAGAAATCCGAACGCCCTTTCACCTGAAGCAGATTCAGATTGATAGCATGGATGGGATACCACATCATCGAGAAACAAATAATTTGCAGCAAATAAATAGCCCCTTCCCATTTGTCGGTCAGCACAATCCGTATCAAAGGGTCTGCCACCGCTGCCAGCCCGACCATTAAAGGGAATATGATGAAAGCAGATAAACGTAAAAAGCGTTTATACGCATTCGCCAAACGTTCCGGCTCGTTCTGTATGGAACTCAGTACGGGAAAGGTGACTCCCTGTAAGACTCCGGTGATATTGGAAGACGGATATTGTGCCAAACTGCCTGCACGGGCATATACTCCCAATACAGACGGAGAAAAAACTTTTCCTACCACCAACGTCGTCACATTATTATATACAGTATCCAGCAAAGCCGAGGCAAGCAGCTTTGAGCCGAAGGAAAACATTTCCCGAAAAGAGTTCCACGAAAAAGTCAGGCAAGGCAGCCAGCGCACCCATGCCCATAACAGCATACTGCGCAGCAGAGCGGAAAAGACAGACTGTACCACCAATGCCCATACCCCATAGCCGTTGTAAGCCAGCCACAACCCTACCGCTCCTGTCAATACGGTGGTCGATATGGAAATCTTGGCACTGGTCTTGAAATCAAGATTGATAGCCAGCTTTGCATTTTGGATACCCGACAAAGAAGAAAACACCAGCGTCAGCGCAACCACTTTGGTGACATCTTCCAGCAGAGGTATATCGTAAAACGCAGCGATATAGGGCGAAGCCAGCCACAAGACTCCGTAGAAAAACAGGCTTACGGCAATATTGAAATAAAAGACAGTAGAGAAATCAACTTCCGTCCGGTCCAATTTGCGAATCAAAGCCGTACCGAAACCGCTATCGATAAAGGTCTGCGAAACGGCAAGAAAGATATTCAGCATCGCCACCACTCCGTAATCGGAAGGTAACAGCAGACGCGCTATCAGGATGCTGAACACAAATTGGATTCCTTGCGTGGAAAAACGGTCAATGCTGCTCCAGACTACTCCCTTGAATGTTTTCTCCTTCAGAGACGACATCTTATCAAATTTTGTTCATTTCCCCATGCCCGGCGTATTCTTCGCTATCCGTTTCGTATTTTCGGCATGGGAAGTCATGTGTATCTCAATTTGTCAATCCGACCGCATTCAAAACGTAGTAACATTAACGTTGCTGGTGAAGTATATCTTCATCT
>UMEP01045314.1_pt1 | contig 33721 bp, 23 predicted proteins | sample 1964771 | NCBI WGS metagenome assembly UMEP01 (sample SAMEA4836022, study PRJEB28245) | human gut metagenome | biome: gut microbiome; material: fecal sample | place: Denmark | collected 2008 | reverse complement strand
ACTTGGCATTGCTGCCTTATGTAACTGACATGATGAAATAATAAGGAGGAGATAGTATGGAAATTATATTGAAAGAAGACGTAATAAACTTGGGTTATAAGAACGACATCGTGACTGTAAAGTCTGGTTATGGTCGCAACTACCTCATCCCTACCGGTAAGGCCGTTATCGCTTCTCCGTCTGCAAAAAAGATGTTGGCGGAAGAACTGAAGCAGCGTGCTCACAAGTTGGAGAAAATTAAAAAAGATGCCGAAGAATTGGCTGCAAAACTGGAAGGCGTTTCTCTGACTATTGCCACAAAGGTAAGCTCTACAGGTACTATTTTCGGTTCTGTAGGAAGCATTCAGATTGCTGATGAGTTGGCAAAATTGGGTCACAATATTGATCGTAAGATCATCGTTGTAAAAGACGCTGTGAAGGAAGTTGGTCACTACAAAGCAGTTGTTAAACTGCACAAAGAAGTTTCTGTAGAAATTCCTTTCGAAGTAGTTGCAGAAGAAGCTTGATAAAACTTTCTATAAAAATTGCGAGAGCGTGCATCTTTGATGTGCGCTCTTTTTTTGTATCATAATCCAGGATATTTTTGTTGTATTTCTAAAGTTGCTCTTTAGACTGCTAAAGTCCCTCTTTACGCGGCTCAAGTGCCACTTTACGTCGCTAATGTAGGTGTTTACGGTTGTGGTATTAGAGCTTGTTCCGTCTTTCTGTTTTGTTCGCTTGGTTTATGCTTGGCAAGGGCTTAACTCTCACTTCGATCTGTTTTTACAGTCTGAATATGATCGGGGTAAATACTGAAATTTCCAGGATATAAAAACAGAGCGAAGGATCTCGAAATGTCAATGCGTATTCGGATCCTCCGCTCTGTTTAGAGATTTCCTCTCGTTAAGGAAAGGAAACTGTTTCCTTTATTCTTCTGCCTGGAACTTCCGGCTTACCTTCAGCAAGTTGCTGGCATAAGTTACAACGTTTTGGGCTTCTTGTACCATGGTCAGGTAAACCATGCTTACTTTGATACTGCCTGTATGGCTCTGTATGCGTTGCAACTCTTCTCGTTTCAGGTGTGCCAGTTGGCCGTTCAAGTCGTTGGCTTTACGGATATCCGTTTCCATACCATCATAATCGTTGTTGACGATGCGGTTGCGGCATACCTGAAGCAGGTAAGTGATGTCTTCTGTAACATCTGCAAATTCGCCCTTCTGAATGGCATCGAGTGGTACGAAGTTATTGTCTACATGCTCCAAGCAAGGTTCGCAGAGGCGGCCTACGCTGTATACCAGTTCGCTGGCAAAATCATTGCCCTGGTAGTAGTAAAGTCCTTTTTCCAGGATGGTATTGTTGTCCAGATGGCTCATGGCTAGTGTACCAGTACGTTTCATCTGCTTGATGAGCTGCTTTTCAAATTTGACGGCGCCCATCGAACGGCGCAGTCCGCGCAGATTTTCATGCAGGAATGAAGTTGAGGTACGTTCAAAGTTCTCTTGTGTGAAGGCCAATACTTTACCTAATTCTTCACGGGTATGCGTTTGCAACAGTCTCAATACTTCGTTGTTGTCTGTACTGCTCAGCAATTGTTTCAGTGTTTCGTTGCCTTTCTCTTTCTCCTTGCGTTTCTTATACATCACTTGGCTTTTGATAAGCGAGAATACAGCCAGGGCAATGAGCAGAATGATAGCTGTTGTACCTCCGTAATAGATGATAAGGGCTACGAAAAAGCATAGGGTAAATGCAGCACCTGCTGTGATGAACCAACCGCCGATGACACTCAGTACACCTGTGATGCGGAATACGGCGGAGTCACGTCCCCAGGCACGGTCGGCCAGTGAGGTACCCATAGCTACCATAAAGGTTACATAAGTTGTGGAAAGGGGCAGTTTCAGTGAAGTACCCAGTGCGATGAGCAGGCCGGCCAGTACCAGATTGACTGACGCGCGTACCAGGTCGAAGGCTGCACCGTCGGCAATGATGGCTTCGTCTTTACGGAAGCGGTTGTCAATCCATCGTTTGGTACCTTCGGGAGTGATTTTGGAGATGCCGTTGGCCAGAGTCAGGCTGAAGCGTACCAGGGTACGGGCAATAGGTGTACTTCCGAAGTTTTCCTCTCCTTCGTCCTGGCGTGACAGGTCGACGGAAGTCTTGATGACGTTATGCGCTTTTTTTGAGGTTGCCAAAGCTATGACCATGACGGCACCCGAACCAAAGAGGAAATACCACGGTGTTTTGGCCGGTCCCAGGAGGGACGTCATCAGGTAACCGTCAGCTCCGGCTGCCTGTCCGTTGGCAGTATAGTCCATGAAGGAAGAATATCCAGCCAAAGGTACACCGATAAAGTTCACAAGGTCGTTTCCGGCAAAGGCCAGAGCGAGAGCAAAGGTACCCAGCAATACGATTACTTTGAAAACATTGACTTTACAGATATGGAGTATCTGCATTAGGATGGTGAAGAACACGAAAAATGCGCCTACCAGCATCAGGGTGTTGTCATGGATCCAGGTTTTGTATTCTGCAGTCATGAAGGAGCTGTCCTTCAGACCCTTTATCAGCATGAAATAGATGATACTGGTGGCAGCGATACCTCCGAAGATACCGATGCTGTATTTCATTCTCTTTTGGTAGTTGAATGAGAATACGATACGCGCCAACCATTGTACCAGCATACCGAAGAAGAATGCAATGGCTACAGAGACGAAGATAGCCATGATGACGGAAAGTGCTTTATCTGTATTGATCAGATCGCCTAATCCCAAAGTTCCTTCGCTGCTGTAAACCTTGATAAGTGATAATGCAAAAGTACCTCCCAGCAGCTCGAATACCATTGAAACGGTAGTCGAGGTTGGCATACCCATCGTGTTGAATACGTCTAATAGGACGACGTCCGTCAACATGACGGCCAGTAGAATACACATGATCTCCGCGAAGTAGAAGTGTTGCGGTTGATAGATGCCGTGTCGGGCTATGTCCATCATACCGTTGCTGAGTGCCGCACCGATGAAGACTCCTACGCCTGCAATGAAGATGATAGTCTTGAAAGATGCCGCCTTGGCTCCGATAGCAGAGTTCAAGAAGTTGACGGCATCGTTGCTTACGCCCACCACAAGATCGAAAATTGCGAGGACGAACAGGAAGAGAACGATTCCTAAATAGATAGTTTCCATATAAAAATGTAATGTATTTTATTTCTGTTTGCAAAGAACGTATGTTTGTGTTACAGGCAATTGTCATACATATTACAATCATGTTACAAAACTGCGGCAGAAGAAGTTTATATACGCAAAGTTCTAACGGACTTCTACAAGGGAATTTTCTTTGTGGTGGTGCAAAAAATAGGCAGAAGATGTTCGCTTGTAAAATAAATCTCTTTAACTTTAGCGCTCAAATATGATGGTCGGATGCTGCAGAGCGTTTTTTCTGCCATATTTGTGTAAGCAGATTGATACTTGTTTTACTTATATCGAGATTGCGTTAATTTTAAGTAGTAAGAACTATGAAATGGACAAAACTGTTACAGATTCTGTTTGTCTGGTGTTTAGGGCTGTGTATGTTTTCCTGTCAGTCGCCTCAGACAATGTTGACTTCTCCTGATGGACAACTTTCCTTGGAATTTACGTTGGATGAAGAAGGTACTCCTATTTACTGTTTAAAGCGAGCTGGTAAAGATGTTTTGTTACCTTCTCGTTTGGGACTCGTTCTGAAGAATGCTCCTAGTTTGGTTTCGGGTTTTGCTTTGGTGGATGTCAAACACGAATCGCATCAGGAAGTGTGGAAACCAGTTTGGGGAGAGGAATCCGAGATTTCCAATCATTACAATGAGCTGAAGGTTTTCCTGAAGGAAAAAGCTTCTTTGGGTCGTGAATTAAACATTGTGTTCCGTCTTTTCGATGATGGCATAGGCTTTCGGTATGAATTCCCGCGTCAGGAGCAGTTACAGAATTTTCTTATCGATGATGAAATGACCGAATTTGTTTTCCCTGCTGATTATGATGCTTGGAGTATCCCTGTAGAAGGGGTACGATTTTATGAAGCCCTGTTCGAGAAAAAGCCTATCAGTCAGATGGGGTGGGTGAGTACACCGGTTACGATTGAAGCAGGTGACAGCTTGTATCTGGCTATTCATGAGGCCAATCTGACAGATTATGCTGCCATGAACCTGAAGCCGGTCGAACAGACGGAGAACACAGGAAAGGTGACGTTGCGTGCTGCTCTTACTCCTTGGAGCACAGGCGAGAAGGTACGTGTCACTGATACACGTGTGTCTCCTTGGCGCACCATGATTGTGGCCAGGTCGGCCGGTGATTTGTTACTTTCCCGTCTCATGCTGAATCTGAACGAACCTTGTCGTATAGAAGATACGTCGTGGATAAAGCCTATGCGTTACATTGGTATCTGGTGGGCCTATCACATGAAACACAACACCTGGCATGCCGGTCCGCAGCATGGAGCTACCACCGAAAATACAATGCGCCATATCGACTTTGCGGCTGCCCATAACATTGGCGGTGTGCTGGTAGAAGGATGGAATGAAGACTGGGCTACCTGGGATTTCAGTTTCACTAAGGCTTATGATGATTTCGACATCCGTCGTATTACGGATTATGGACGTAGCAAAGGAGTCGCTTTGATCGGTCATCACGAGACGGGTGGTCACATCGAAAATTATGAGAAGCAGATGGAAGACGGTTTTGCTTTCTATGAAAAATATGGCGTACACCAGGTAAAGACTGGTTATGTAGGTGATTTGCTCGATGGTAAGGAACGTCATAGTAGCCAGTTCGGGGTGCTCCACTATCGTAAGGTAATCGAGGCTGCCGCCCGTCATCACATTTGCATTGATAACCATGAACCGGTAATACCTACTGGATTGCAGCGTACCTATCCTAACCTGATGACTCAGGAAGGAGTACGTGGACAAGAGTGGGATGCTTGGGATGCCGATGGAGGCAATCCTCCTTCTCATACTACCGTTTTGCCTTTCACCCGTGGATTGGCAGGACCAATGGATTTCACACCTGTTACTTTCCGTTTTGTCAATGACGTGATGCCCAAGACCCGTGTACATACGACGCTAGCCAAGCAGTTGGCACTCTTTGTAGTGCTTTATTCACCCTTACAAATGGCCTCGGATGAGATTGAAAACTATGAAGCCAATCCGAAACCTTTCCGTTTCATCACTTCCTGTCCCACAGACTGGAGTAAGACCGTGGTGCCCGAAGCATGTATCGGCAGCTATGTCACCATTGCCCGTCGCGATAAGGGAGAGGGATGCTGGTATGTAGGCAGTATCACGGGTGACGAAGCACGTACGGCCTCGATTAGTCTTTCCTTCCTCGATGCAAATCGGAAATATAAGGCTGTCATCTATCGGGATGCTTCGGAAGCCGATTATGAAACGAATCCAACGGCCATTGAAATAGAAGAGCGTGAAGTGACAAATGCGGACACACTCTCCATCTGGCAGGCACGTAGCGGCGGAACGGCCATTCAACTCTGTCCGTTGGAGGAATAGAGGCTGGAAAATTCTTCAGGCACGGATTACACGGAATACACAGTAGGAGAAATCGGTAAACCTGTGAAAATCCGCGTAATCCGTGCCTGAAATCGTAAAGAGTCGATACGCTTTTATTGGGCGATCCGTTCCTCTTTCTGTTTCAGATACTCATAGAAGGTGTATTGCGAACGGATTCTCTCTTTTTGTGGATGTGTGGATTTCCAGCAGTTGTGTTGTTGGGCGTCTACAAAGCAGGCTTTGCGTTTGTCTGCCAGCTGTATTTCCAACATGTCTGTCAGCTCCTGCCGAAGAGCAGGGTCGAGGACTGGAACCACTGCTTCAATCCGTCGGTAGAGGTTACGGCGCATCCAGTCGGGCGAACCGAGGAAGAGCTGTGGCTTTCCGCCGTTACCGAAGTACCAGACGCGCGCATGTTCCAGAAATGTATCCACAATGCGCGTCACACGGATGTGCCGGCTGTATGCTTGTCCGGGAATGAGGCAGCAGATGCCTCTCACGATGAGGTCTATCTCTACGCTGGCTTCCGATGCTTCGTACAGGCGGCTTATCATCACCGGATCCTGTAGGGCATTCATCTTCAGGATAATACGTCCTCCCTTTCCGGCTTTGGCCAAGGCTATTTCCCGGTCAATCAGTCGGTTCAGTTCGGGGATGAGGTTGAAGCGTGCCACGAGCAGACGATGGAAGACTGGGGCTTTCCTTTTGCCTTGCAGGGTACGGAAAAGATTGTACAGGTCGTTCACGATGACCGCATTGCAGGTGAATAGCCCGCAATCAGCATAGAGCGTGGCTGTTTTTTCGTTGAAGTTCCCGGTACTGATATAGGCGTAGCTGGTGAGTTTATGGCCTGCTGGGTCTTTGCGTAGTATGAGTGCCACTTTGGCATGCACCTTCAGTTTAGGTATGCTGTAGATGATGCGGATACCCGCCTTTTCCATCATGGCTGCCGTAGCCAGATTGTTCTCTTCATCAAAACGGGCTTTCAGTTCTACGAAAACAGTGACTTTCTTTCCGTTTTGTGCCGCTGCAATCAGGGTATTGATGACGGCCGAATTTTCGGCTACACGGTATTGTGTCACCATAATCTCCTTTACTGTCGGTTCATGGACAGCTTCGTAGAGGAAGTGGATGAAGTGTTCGAACGAATGGTAGGGGTAGTGCAGCAATAAGTCCCGTTGTTCGACGTAGTCGAATACCGATTCCCGTTCGTTCAGGCAATTCAGTTTCATGGGTTGCGGCTTCTGGATAGGCTTCAGATTCGGGTTCGGGTTGGGCAAGTGGCGGAGGTCCTCCAGGTTGAGGTGTTTGTCGCCCGGCACCAGTTCGTTACGGTCTATCCGGTAAGCGTCTACCAGAAATTCCAGGAAATCGGCTGGCATGGCACGATCGTAGACGAAGCGACACACAGCGCCAGTCTTTCGTTTTTTGACTTTCGTCTTCAGTTGTTCGATGATTTCGTTGCTGCTGGTGGCATCGTCTATCAGGATATCCGCGTCGCGCGAAATCTTGATGCAATAGCTGCTGTCCACCCGATAACCTGGGAAGATAGTCGTCAGATTGGCTTTGATGATGTCTTCGATGAACATCAGGTAGTAGTCTTTCCCCTTTTTCGGCAGTTCGATGAAGCGGGGTACCTTGCTGTAGGGCAGCTTCATTACGAAGTACTCCGGCTTTGCATCCGGCATTTCTTTTCGGTAGAGGCGCACTGCCAGGTAGAGGCGGTTGTCGCGCAGGAAGGAGATAATCCGGTCTTTGGTCACCGGTACGGGAGCCAGATAAGGGAAAATCTCTTCGCGGAAGAAGCGGCTGACAAACTCCTGATGAAAATCTTCTACCTGTCGGCTTTGGTAGAAGATGATGTGATGCTTGCGCAGGGCAGGCAGTATTTTGGTCTCGTAGATGCGGATACGGTCTTCCAGTTGTCGGTTCACTTCCCGGTTGATTTCATCCACCAGTTCGATGGCAGATTGTACGCTTTCGTCGTCTTCGGGTGTTTTGCCGGTAGCAATGGCCTTGTGGTCGGCTACACGTATCTTGTAGAATTCTTCAAGGTTCGACGAATAGATGGAGATAAAGTTAATGCGTTCGTACAGCGGCAGTGAGTCGTCGTCCGCCTCGAGCAGGACGCGGTAGTTGAAGGATAGCCAACTGATGTCTCGTTTGAAGAATTGGTATTCCATAATTTGTAGATTTAGGGCGCGGAAGAAACGTCGGCACGGAATAACGTTTTCTTCTTTTGCGAATGTATCACAAATGTACTTACTTTGCAGACAAAAACAAATGAAAAGATGATAAAAATAGGTTTGTTATCTGATACACACGGCTATTGGGACGAGAAATACCTGCAATATTTCGAACCGTGCGATGAAATCTGGCATGCGGGCGACATCGGTTCACTCGAAGTGGCCGAGCGTTTGGCTGCTTTCCGTCCCTTTCGGGCGGTGTATGGCAACATTGACGGTCAGGATATCCGCCGGCTCTATCCGCAGACTCTCCGTTTTCGGATAGAAGGAGCCGAAGTGCTGATGAAACACATTGGCGGCTATCCCGGCAAGTACGATCCTTCGATTGCCGGTAGCATTCTGACGCGTCCCCCAAAGCTGTTTATCAGCGGACATTCGCACATCCTGAAGGTGAAGTATGACAAAACGCTCGATCTGCTCCACATCAATCCCGGTGCGGCAGGCAAGTATGGTTTCCACAAAGTGCGTACGTTGGTGCGCTTTGTTATCGAGGACGGTGTTTTCAAGGATCTGGAAGTTGTGGAACTGGCCGGATAATTTTTCTTCAGTTGGGAAAAAATTTTTTGCTGACTGGAGAAAAATGTTTTGCCAACTGGGGAATTCTCTGCCTGCTTTCCCGGTTTCTCAGGAAGAGGCTAAGGCTGTCGGGGTGGCCGCTTATGGGCATAAAAAAAGGGCTCCGCTGAGCCCAACCTTTGTTAACCTTAAATCTAATACTATGAAAAACACATTGCAAAGGTACGGGTTTTCTGGAAATCTGCAAATAATGCAAGAAAAAAAGAGTGTTTTATAACATGCTTTATCATTTTTGCGGACTTCATTAACAATTTGACGAGGGAAAATTAGGCTGAAAAGTCAGGAGGCCAGTGCCGCGCAGAGCAGCAGTCCCATGAACAGCATGTTGCGTGAAGTTTCGCCCAATATGCGGTTCAGTTCTTTGCCTTCCTTAATTTCTATCATCTTACGCCACGTCAGGGTGTGCAGGTAGAGGTAGATGCACGGTGCCCAGATAAATTCCAGCCACGTGAGCCGTCCGGTGAAGACCAGGGCGGCACAGATGGCGACGGCTGCCAGTCCCAGTCCCAGATACATGCCTGCTCCGAACCGTTCTCCGTACCTCACGACCAATGTCTGTTTCCCGCTGATCCGGTCCTGTTCGCGGTCGCGGTAGTTGTTCACCATCAGCAACGTGTCGATGACCAGTCCCGATACGAGCGACAGCAGGCATACGTCCCAGTTCACTTGCCCTGCCTGTACGTAGTAGGTTCCGCCTACGGGCACGAAGCCGAAGAACACCAGTACCAGTACGTCGCCCCAGCCTTTGTAGGAGAGCACCGTGGTGTAGAGAAACGCAAACAGCAAGCACAGTATGCCCAGCAGCACCAGTTCCCATCCGCCGTGCGGCAGATTTCCCCAGGCGAAGTACAATACGCCGAGTCCGCATGCACAAGCCAGTGCCAGCACGACACCGATGCCGATGGTCATGGTGTGCGGCCTAATCCATCCCTCGGCACAAGCTCGTTGGGGGCCCAGGCGGTCACTGCGGTCACTGCCTTTCCGGAAGTCGAACAAGTCGTTGATGAAGTTGGCCGCTACCTGCATCAGAGCGGCAAACAGCAGGCACAGCACCGCTTCCTCTGTCTGGAATTGCTGGTCGGCAAAGGCCAGTGCACTGCCCAATATCACGGGGATAAGGGCGGCCGTCAGCGTCTTGGGGCGTGCGGCCAGAAGCCAGGCTTTGGGGGAGTTGGGGCGCATAAGGGTTGTTATGGATTGACGGTTGTTTTGAGTTGGGTGGATGAAGCCAGGGAATAGGTGATGACGTAGCAATGGCCCGGTTCTATCTTTTCTCCTTCCACATTTCCATAGGTTTTCTTTTCTGTTGTGAAGGTTTCGTTATCTGCATTAGTTGCAGTCAGCGTGTAGGTTAAGGTCATATCTTCTGCATAGTCCATGTAAACTGTTTCTCCGGGTTGGAGGACTGTTTCAGTTTGTTTATCTGTCGTATAGAACGAAAGTTTAACGTCATTAAACAACCCTTGAAGCTCGTCGGATAGTGTTGCCAGGCTGATGCCGATATTGACCATCGGTACAGATATGGTAGGATAAGTCACTTTTTCCGCTTCGATGATGAAAGTCGTTTCTATGTAATATTGCGGGGCATTGGTAGTCTTGTTCTTATAAGCGTCGTTATATGCCTTTAGGGTATATTCGCCTGCTTCCAGTTCGATTTTTTCTTGTGGAAACTGTCCAGGTTCATAACTTTTTATCGGTTCTGTTTCTGAAAGAATTTCTATATATAAGTCTGTGTCCACAGCACGGGTTTGCACACTTTCTATGGTCGGCGATATAAGGGATAAATCCGTCAATTGAAGGTATCCTTTTTTTTCTTGTTCCGACAGGATATCTTCCTGCTGGCAACTGATTAGCAGGAAGATACTAAATAAAGTATAGAGTGTCTGTTTCATAAAATCAGTATATTATTTGTCGTAGATGAGGGAGATGTCGTCGATAGTGAGCACGCTACCTCCATATATTTTATAAGAACCTGCAGGGATGGAGATTGTTTGTTTTCTGGTGTTAATAGATTCTCCATCTGCAACTGATGTAAAACGTATCTTTATTTTTGAAGCTTTTAGCGAACTGTTTGTATAGTTAAGTATAATTTCTGCTTTTTCATAAGATGATATGCTAACTCCCCCAACAGAAAGGAACTGTCCAGAGGCAATTATAGTTCCATCTTCTGATAATAATTCAATATAAACTCCAAAATGTTCATTATCATAGCTCTCATACTGATACATGAAAGTTAGTTGGGAGGGGCGAGAAAACCATCCTTGTCCTTCTGACATTGTGCCGTCATCTGATGTAGAACCTGCGTAAAGAATACCTCTGGTTGCTCCTGACCCCATTATTTCTGAGTTTGCGTCATTAACAGCAACACTTCTTATAACAGCTGCTTTGCCAATCTCTCCAAATCCAGGTTTTATAAAACTTGTTGTTGGGAAACTTTTATAATCAATGTATCCAGGTGTTCCTACAGTTGACTTAATTGTAACATTGTTGTTTGAATCCCACCATTGAGCATTATTTTCGTTTGAATTCCAAGGAATATAGTTAGGGCGATCATATCTTGTATCTCCAAACCATGTTTCGTATATTGTTGTTCTTGTCGTTTCCGTCCATTCATCCATATCCCCATTCGGTAAAGCTTTTGGTTCTTCCATCTCTACATCTACCTCGTTTGATGCTAAAGAGCCACGATACAATGCCCGTACCTTGTAGTTCCTGTTTTGAGGATGCTCCGCAAAGATTTGCTGACGGGTGTCTTGGTTGCTGCAATTATTCCAATTACCATCTGCATCCTGGTACTGATAAACCAAATTCTCTTTAATTTTCTCCAGATTTCCTTTCCCTTCTTCAACGGTAATTTCCTCAATGGTGAATTCCTTTGACCAGATGTTTCCGGGTAGGACGGAAACCGAAAATTCAGGTTTGTGTACGGCAATAGTGTAGGTCTGTGCACCGTCAGTATTTGGGCGGTTATTGGCTGTTACGCTATTGATGGTAATAGTGTTGTTTACCACACTGTTGTTTTGAGATTGCAGTTTGGAGATGAACGTGTCGGGGAAAGTAATTTTAGGGTCGTTGGAGCCAATCAAAGGCAAGGTAATACCAGCATCTGATAAAGCTATCTTTTCCTCGTCTGTCATAGTTGACAATTGATAGGTCTTATTCAAAGCGCTTAGGTTCTCGTCTGCAAAGTTGAGTGTGAACGATAAGTCTTGGAGCGGTTGTGATACGGTAAAGTCAATAGAAGCAGACGCTGCATCACCTGTTTCATAGATTGTTAAAGACTTGTTCTCGTCAAATCCTGTAGCGTTGATTTTGGGTGCAGGCAACCACTCCACCGGTATCGTTTCCGAAATGGTAACCGTCTCAACTTCAACTTTCTCTACAGTGATGATGGCACCGGCTGTGGCAGGTTTCAGCGATAAGGTAAGTTTGCAATGCTGTCCTGCTTGGAAAGCGTCGGCCGTCAGTTTGTCTGAGGTAATCTCCATGCTGACGTTTTGGTTATTTTCTTTCAGCGTTCCTTTAAAAGTGAAAGTGGGAGTGGAACCGGCACGGTAGTAAGCACTCTGTGTGGTAGAGCCGTTACGTCCGATGGTTACGCTGCTGTTGCCTACTTTGACTTCTACACCGTAGGTGGAGAATAGGTCATCGAATTTGTCTTTCTGTCCCTCTCCATAAGCGACGGATGCCAATGCGTTGGCCACCTTGCATGTCAAGGTTACTGGGGTAGACTGATTTACTTCAACCTCCACACCGGTCTCTTCTCCTTTGTAATAAGGGGAATCGAGGGCAATGGCAAGATCTGTGCCATACGTGGCGGTTACGGTGTATGTACCTGTAAAGGCGGGAATCGTTTGTTTATATGTGTCGTTGTAGATATTTTCACCAGTACTTTCCTTAACAATATTCAGGGTAAATCTCTCTTCTGTTGGTTTTCCCAATTCGGCAGGTGTACTTTTGGTACTTATGCTGACATCTTCGGTAAGGGTGATGCACAAGCTGCCTTGCGAGGCTTCCCACTGCTCCGTCTGGCAGGCTGTCATCAGCAAACCTACCAGTCCGATATAGATTGATTTGATATATTTCATTGTTTTATTACTCGCTTGTTTATAAGGATGAATCAGTCATAAATCAATTCAAAGTTATCTACCAATAACTTGCTTCCTACTCCTCCCGTGAAATAATCACCATATTTACTAGCAGACGCTACTATTAGTATGTATTTAGGGGTACGATTGGTATAGCGGTAGTTCAATACCAAATCTTTTTGTTGATATTGGCTGTCAGAATTTCCGCTTATGTATTCAGCGTAGGCTATAACATGAGAGTCGTTCTTGTCAAACAGCTGACGTTCGCTGGGACGGGTACGTATCTCAAGCGGTTGATTCCAGTCAGTCAAGGCAATGTAAATATGGCAGGAGTCTGGTCGACCTTTTAGATATTCTAATGCGTCTTCACCGATCTTGTCTATTGTGGCAGAAGTATATTTATAGTTGATGCGTAATTTGGAAGGAAAGGATTTGAATTCACGACCGAAGCTTAGAACTCCATTCGTACCGTCTGTACGTACATAAGAACCCGTGAAGATGTTACCGGAAGCTAGTTTCATCACGACCCATTTAGTTTCAAGTGAAGCTGCCTTACCAGATCCGTTGCATGTTTCAGAGGTCGGTACGCTGTTACTGTCTGCTATTGTTGTAGCGCCTCTATTTCCTGTATCCCAAAAGGAAGAAGTGGACCAAGGTTGCCATAAAGTTCCATTGGCAGCAGCTTCGGACGACCATTCATCAAAACTACCATTTTCTAAGGGTGTAGCAGTGGCTGTGGTAAAAGATTGTTCGCTACCTATTGAGCCGTCTACATTAATGCGATATTTGTACGTGGTAGAAGCGCTTAGCCCTGTCAGTGTAGCACTGAAAGTATTGCTTGAAACGTTGACATTGGCTGATGGTACAGTGATCCACGACGTCTCACTTTCTTTACGGTATTCCACTACAGGAGTCTTACCACTTTGTACCTTTCCGTTCACGGTGGCGCGGGTAGTCATAGCGAAAGCTTCGGTCGAACTGCTACTACTTTCACCGCTGTCTGGGTAGACATAAACGGTCCATTCATAAGAATATTCTTCCCACGAACAGCTGACGTTGAAGGTAGAGGGCTTTGAATAGTCCTTCTGTAGGGTTGGGTCAGGCGAAACTCGTCCGTATTCACCGCCCAAATTCAGTTTCTTTACGTTCAGATTTGTACGGTCAGTTTCAGGATCAACATAGATGATAACAGTACGAGTAGTTGTATCGATCACATAGTCTGTCATGCCATCTATTTCAATGTCGCGTTGGATAATTTGATTTACTGTTACCTTCCACTGATAGTCTTGATATGTACGTAAAGTGAAGGTGACAGGTTGCGAGAAATTTACACGCGTGTTGGCTGATAATGGAATGCTGTCCAGCGAAGCAAATCCGGACGCGGGGAATTTCGAGTAGTCTTCACATACATTGGGATCATCCACCACAAGTTCTGCTCCTGTAGTCGTTTTTAGGCTGAGGATTTGCAGGTGGGAGATATCCACACCGTCGTTCACGTAGAGGGTTACCGTGCGTGCCGACTTGTTGATGGTGGCGGCAGTAAAGGTGTTCTGATCCGCTCCCCGTTGGCCTTCTACGGTCATCGACTCGATGGAGGCCTCTATGATGGGGTAGGGAATGTCGTTTTCGATAGCGCAGGATGTGAGGATGCCGGCTGTCAGTGCCAGCATGCCAAGTATGCGGGTCAGGTATTGTTGAATCATTCGTTTCATATCGTCAGAGGTAGAAAGTCATTCCGAGATTGATGGAGAAAAGGTTTATCTTGAAGTTACCGGAGGAGACGCGGCGTTTGCCTGTTTCCACCTGGTTGGTCTTCTGGTCAGTCCACTTGAAATCGAAACCCATTACGCCGACCGAAACTTCAGCTGCTGCCCAGTTGGTGATGAAGGCCGTCAGTCCCGGTGCAAAGCCGATCTGGAAGTTCTGAACAGTTTGGTAGGTACCATCATAAGTAGTTCCAGAGCCGGTAGAGTTTTTCCCTTCGCCATAACCGTAGGTGAGACGCATTTCGTTAAAGAGACCGAATACTTTACTGCGGCCTACGGGAATATAAGAACGAAAGAAGCCGGATACTTCGTATTTATGTTCCAAATAATAGATGTCTTTTAGACTGATATTAAAATCTTCGCCAAGGTTTAGGTCAAAATTACCTAAATCAAGATAGTCACGATTGTAGGCAAAACGGATACCTGCAGCCATGTTGTTGCGGAAGAAGTAGCCAATGTAGGGACTGATGCTGAAGTCGTAGCCGTTTCCTTCGACGTCCTTGATGACAAGGAAGTTCAGGTTGTCCTGTTCGTGCTCGGAGTAGGAGACAGTTCCTCCTGCCATCCATGTACCTTTGGGGATGAATACGCGTGTCTGTACGTCGCGGTCTATTCGTTCGATGGCCCGTTTTCCTCGCTGGGCCCATGCGTTGGCAGTCGTCACGACCGCCAGCAACATTAGCAGAATTGTTTTTTTCTTCATTTATTCTTCTATAAGAATTACTTCTATAATATTTGAGTCTGATTATTTCCCACTGAAGGGGTTAGAAGCCATTTCCTGTTACAGAATGGGCTTCTAACCCCTTGGGGTGAGTTTGCAAAGATAGGAATTTTATTCCGACATTACCGGAGTATCACCATAAATCAGTTCAAGGTCGTCAACGTACATGACACTATTTGTACTTCCAGTGAAATAATCACCGTACTTGCTGGCCGAGGCTACGACGATAATGTACTTCGGCGTGCGGGTCAGGTCGCGATATTGCAGGTCGATGGTGAACTGTTGCCAGGCTCCGGTTCCTTTGGCTTCTTCGTCAGTTATTGAACCGTATGCAATGATGTCCTTGTTGGCTTCGGAGAAGTCGATGGCATTCTTATACTTGAAGTTTGCTGGGTCGTCACCGCTCAAATCGCCGTCAATCTGGTAGGCGAAGTCCTTGCCGTCGTAGTTGAAGCCTGCATTGTCCGTCAAGGCAATATAAATGCTGCAGAGGTCGCCGCCAGCAGCTTCTAGGATGGTCTTGTAGCTACCAGAACCTTCGTCAATTTCAGTACCTCGGTTGTACTTGAACCATCCGGTCAGCTGGGTTGGCCTTGACGAGAACGGCTGTCCAAAGTTGATTTTAGCTTGATAGGTTTTCATGTTTGCACTACAGAAGTGTCCGGTGAAAACATTTCCGGCGGCGAACTTGCCCATATTTAAGAACTTTACTCCTACATACTGCGATGCTAATTTGGCAGATTTTCCGCCTGCGGTGTGTACTTCGCTCGATTCGGGCGAGGTCGGGTTTTTACTCAAAGTAACCGTTCCACCGTTTCCTGAGTCCCAAAAAGAAAATAAAAATTTGTCATTACCAAATGAAGTAGCGTCATTACCACTTATTGCATACCAAGGAGAACTGTCTTTCTCTTCTTGACGCCACCAATTATCAAAATTACTATTGTATAATTCGGCGGGCGTTTCCGTGGTAAAGTTCACTGTCTCGCTTGTGATTCCTTCTTCACTCCCATCATTGTAGTAGAGGCGATATTGATAGGCAGTAGCAGGTGTCAGTCCGGTAAGTTTGGTGGAGAATTTCTTATCTTTTTCTTCTACGTTAATATTAGTTGTAACTTTACTCCATTCAGCGGCATCGGCTGTTTTGTATTGGAATTCTAGTTTACTTTGGTCGAAGACATCCGTAAATGAGGGAACTTCCGCCGTCAGGTAAGCAAAAGAACTCCACGCATTGGCTGAGGCAACAAGGGTGCTGGTAGCGGTCACAGGCACACCGATGGTATAGGTATAAGTTTTCGTGGCGTCGTCTATGGTAACGCCGATGTTCGACGAACCGCTGGATGCAATGCGATAACGTAGGATGACGTTCTCTTGGGCTTTGATGCCGGTGATGGTATCTTTCTTGCTGTGCAATTCACCTTTGTAGTTGGACACAGTCAGGTTGGATATCAAGTCAGTCACAGGAAAATAAGCCTTACCTGTTTCGCTGGCTTGGCGCATCTCGAAAGTCACTTTGTTGTCACTGTTGCTTTTGTCTGAGACGCCAACCACGGCGCTCTGGAAAGCGGCTCTGAAATCGTCGCTAAATTCTACGGTTACTAATACATTAGCCAGCTTGCAGACAATCTCTTTGCTGGTATTAGTATTCATTTTAATGTCTACGGTTTCCTTAGCGGCATAATAGGGCTTGTCCCATCCTGCCGTTTTCCCATCGAATCCAGCGGAAGAAGCTTCAATGGTGTAGGTGCCTACGGGCAGCTCAATAGCTTCTGTCCAAGTTGTCCAGTCATCTGTTTCTTCCACTGTTTTGCCTGCGGAGTTTACAATCTTGACGGCAATCTGTTTAGGATTGTACTCATCTTCTGCTCTGGTTTGGGTAGTTTTATCAGTTCCTACTTCCAACCTCAAATAGCCAACAGTATTCTGCTTCAAGTCTTCATTTTGACAGGCAGCAAGGAGAAGGCAGGTGGTTAAAAGAATATATAATGTTTTCATTTTATTATTCAGTTACAATTACATTCAATTTACCTGATACAGTCTTATCATTTTGGTCTGTTACTGTAATTTCAAAGATGTGTCCATCAACAGTAGTTGTAGGTCCAAATGAGTCATCTGCTAAAAGAGAGAAAAAATTTCCTACTGGGAAAACATATTCAGTATCGTTAGTATTAGGTAATGGGATTTGCATACTTGAGAATATTCCACTTAATTGTGTGTTTCCAATTAATTCAAATGGTTCTGTACCACCAAACATTCCTGCAACAGCTGTTGCGAAAGTATCGTTACCACCTGTAATTTTAACCTTTACACTTTTCAGCCCTGCTTCCGCTGTAATCGTCGCATCCGCGTTCTTGATAGCATCATCAGGTAGCGTATATGTGGATTGCGGGAACGAAATGGTCGGCCCTGCGGCAGTTTCTCCGCCTCCGTCTCCGTCTTCTCCTTCTCCGTCACCACCGTCTTCTCCTGTTCCGGGTTCTTCCGTGTCGCCGCCATCCGTACCCGGATCAACTGGAATCTCTACGTTTTCGTCCTTTTCGGAGTTAAACATGGTGATGGTTATCTGGATGCCTTCTTCCAGAATACCCGGCGTAGAACCTTCTACTTTTACAGGGCTGAATTCGATTTTCAGTTCGTCGCCTCCTACGAAAGATGTGTCGTCGCCTTCTTCATATTCCGGTAAGTTGGATTTCTTGGCTGTGCCTGAAATAGTAACATCTTCACCTCCGTTCGTTTTGGCTGTTCCATTGATGTAGATGGTTTCCACGCTTTCGTCCATTTTCCAATAGACAGGAGCAGGAGTTTTACCGTCTGCGGCTTTCGTATAGGTTTTGATGTGTCCGTTTTTGTCTGTCACGTTAATGGTCCAGTCTTGGTACGTAGCAAGGAACTCTTCGGTAAAGCTAATCGATATTTTGACGTTCTGCATCGTACAAACCACCGAGGTCTCGGCTGTCTGGCCTTTCACAATCTTTACGTTTTCTAACTTTCCGCCATAGAACGGTTCGCTCATTTCGCTTTTGAATTCTCCCGGTGAACAGGCTTCGATGGTGTATGTACCTACGGGAAGCGTAACATCACCGGCTTGTTTCAGTTCGGCATAGCTATTGAATTTCTTGGTATATTCTACGTCTGTACCGGTAATGGTTACAGGGAACTGGTCTACCTGGTCGGTGGTTCCCTTGGTTGTCTTACCAGTTTCTACGTATAAGTTCAGGGTTCCGGTGTCGCCCGTCATCGGGTCTTTTCCCAGAATTTCATTTTTCATTTCGCATGACGCCAATCCGGCCAGCATGGCCACGGCCAACGCCCATTTATTGATTGCTTTCATCTTCTTGATTGCTTATTTAGGATGTTCTGTGATAAGTTTGCTTATACCCAGTCGGAGGGAACTTCGATGTCCACCGGATGCTCAATGACGGTATCGTCTATTGTGATGGTGATGGTCAGGTTACCCGAACCGACTACAGGTGTGAGGGTCATCTTCATGGCGTCTGCGGGACTCAGCGTATAGGATTTTTTGATGGATGTTTCAGCACCGATACCACTCTTCGGCGTCAGTTTGATCGTCATTGCGACAGGTTCGCTCTGTTTTACTTTGAAATAGACGGGGCCTGTTGTCTCTTTTTCCCAAATATAAGTGGAACCGCTTTGTGCGTCTGTTTTGATTCTTACTTCGTAATCAGAGAAGTATTCGTCCATCTTTTCGTCGAATACTATATTTATACGGGCAGAATTGGGCTTGCAGGCTACTTCTACATTCACCGAATCGTTTTTCACGGTGAACGATTTGTATCCTAAAACGCAAAGGTCGTCTGTGTAAACAGCCTTTGTGCTGTCACCGCAAATGGCAGACATGGTGTAAGTGCCGTTTGCCAGTTCTGTGAATTCAGGAATCTCGTTGTATTTCCATTGTTGCACGGGAACGCTTTCTCCGCTTTTTGTGATGGTTACCGTATAATTTTCTTTTTTACTGTAGTAGGACTCATCCACCGCCTTGGTCTGGAACCCGGTATTCGTGTTCAGTGCCAGTTTTACATATCCTTTTCCTTCAGGAATTTGCTGGAGGTCGTCATCCGAGGTACAGGCCGTCAGCAGCCATCCTCCGAGGATGCATGACAGGAGGCCTCCCAATAATTTTTTCATTGCATTCATGTTTTTATATACTAACTTTGTTTTATGTATCATTGATATTAAAGAGTACGAGTCTGAAATGGAATGTCGCTGCATTCGCTCTCGTAATCTCACAATTTTTCGGGTGCAAAGTAACAGATAATCTGTGAGGCTCACAAGGTCATTTTTAAGGAAGAAAGGTTCTTTTTTTAAGAATTATGGAACAAAAAAAGGTATAAACGACTTTTAGTGTTGCTTTTTTAAGATTGTACTTGGAAAGTGGCGACTGCCAAGTCCATAGTTACGTCCGTCAAGTTCATAGTTACGCTCGCCAAGTCCATAGTTATGTCCGTTAAGTGGATGTTTGTTTCCGTCATGTTGAACACGTTTTGTGTGTTGCTCGTAAGGACTTGCCGGTAGAGCGTGATATTGGAATTAACCGATGATGCTGAGTATGCTTTCAATCCTTCACACGGCATACAATCGGCTGTAGATGTTGAACTTCCGGTGAAACCGGAAATTTCACCCTCGTGAAAGATATATTCTTTCACGAGGATTTGATTTCACAATAAGATGCTGCTTCTTAGTGTTTTACGGTGAAACTTCACCGGGAAGATGCTCAGATTTCCGGCATCAGCACGACACCTTGTTTCTTCTTGCCGTCCATTTTGACGGTCATGGGCCGTTCGAAGCGGACGTGACGCAGGAATTCTGTTTCGTGCAGGGCGGGCTGGGCGTTGAGGAAGTCCTGGTTGTAGATTCCGTCGTTCATGTAGGCATTGATGGTGAAATAGCCCACGCCGAACGATGTCAGGTTCTGGAAAAAGTGTGTACCTTGGCTGGGATCTACGCGATAGTTGGTCAGGCCGGCTTCCACGATGACGCGGGCTGCACTGATGTGGGGCCACTTCACGGGGATGCCCAGCCACGTGTCGCTGCTTCCCCAGCGGCCGGGACCTACCAGTACGTAGTTGCGTCCCTCGTCGAGGAACTGCTGGTTGAGTTTCTCGATTTCCCAAGCTATTTTCTGATTGTTCGAGGCACTGTAGTGGTCGGTTTTCACATAGACGATGTCATAGAGGTCGTTCATGATGCCATGGCCCAGCGAGTTGTTGGAGCGGAGCAGCAGACGATCGTCGGGGATGGCGGTGAGGTCTTCGTCGAGCACGGCGTTGTTGTCCACAATGGGACGTATCTGAAGCAGGTAGAAGGTGCCAGTCTTGTCTTTTTCGCGGCTCAGTGTGGCGGCAAACTCGATTTCCACGGGGCGGCGCATCTCTTCCTGCCCATATTTCAGGGCCAGTTGCAGGAGGCGCGGCAGGGGGAAGACGTCGTGCTGCAGGATGTTGGCAAAAGTGATGACCTTGCGTCCGCCCGGATACAGACCGTCGCGGATAATCTGATCGTAGGGGTCGTAGGTCGAGGCGATGTAGTTGAGTGCACCGTCTTTCTCGGCTTCCTTGACGTGAAGCTTCAGCAGGTTGAACCCGTCGTCGATAGAGAAGTCGTGCCCACAGTTGCTCAGGTCGAGGGCATAGAAGCGAGTCTGTGTCTCGCGAAGAGCTATCTCCATTTCGCTGGTCTGCAATACCTTGGTGGGGTGATAAGGCGAGAAACGGAGCGTCAGGCCGCCGTCCACGATATACTTACCCAATCCGAGTGCCAGATTGACGATACCTTCTTCGGCCTTCTCGTCCCCCAGGGGATAGTAGTTGAGCGAACGGGCCACGCCCGACATGCTGGGATAGAAGCGGGGACCGTATTGGTTGCCGACTACTTCCTGGAGGATGACGGCCATCTTCTCCTGGTCGATGACGTTGCTCGTGGCCTGCATGTAGGCTTTGGAGTCTCGGAAGTAGACGGAGGCGTAAACCCCCTTGATCGCGTCGCTCAGCATGCGGAGCATCTCGTACTTGTCGTCCAGGTAGGGAATCATGTACGTATTGTAAATGCCGGCAAAGGGCTGGTAGTGCGAGTCTTCGAGCAGCGACGACGAACGGATGGCGATGGGCGACTTCACCACGTCGAAGAAGGTGAAGAAGTCCTCGACCAGGCGGTCGGGCAGCTTGGCCTTGAGGAAATAGCGCAGGATGGTGTTGTCGTCCGCATCCGACAGGGCTACTTGGTAGAGGTTATTGGTCTCCATGAACTCGTCGAACACGTCGGTACAGAGCACGACGGTCTTGGGAATGGCTACACGGGCGTTGTCGAATTCCTCGAACTCGGGATGGCGCTTTACCAGATTGTCGATGAAAGCCAGGCCGCGGCCCTTGCCTCCCAGCGAGCCTTCACCGATACGGGCAAAGTTGGAGTAGCGGTCGAAGCGGTCGCGCTTAAAGACAGCCACCACGCCTTGGTTCTTCATCTTGCGGTACTTGACAATGGCTTCGAAGATGATCTGGCGGTGGGCATCCACGTCCTGCAAGGTATTCCAGGTGATGGGTTTCAGGAATTCGGCGATGGGGAACATGGCACGCGAGTAAAGCCAGCGGCTGATGTGGTTGCGGCTGATGTGATAGAAGAATGATTCTGAGGGCACGGCGAACAGGATATTTTGCAGTTCCTTCAGGTTCTTTACACGGGCGATCTCTTCCATGGTATCGGGGTTGCGGAAGATGAAGTCGCCGAAGCCGAAGTTGTCGGATACGATGCGGCGCAGGTCGACGTCCATTTTCTTGGAATTCTTGTCGATGAAGGCGGCACCGTACTTGGAGGCGTAGGTCATGTTTTCCGTTTCGGACGACTGGATGATGAGTGGCACAAACGGGTCTTGTTCGCGTATGGCGGCGCAGAGGCGTATGCCGGCCATGCCGTCTTTTTCGCCACGTTCGGTACGCGGAAAGCGGACGTCAGTCACCACGCCGAGAATGTTATTCTTATATTTGTTATAGATGGAAATGGCTTCTTCGTAATTTCGGGCCAGTACGATCTTGGGACGTCCACGCATACGCAGGGTACGTTGGTGGGCGTTCAGTGCTTCGGTACTGAACTCTTGGCTTTGCTTCAGCACAAACTTGTAGAGGTTGGGCAGTAGGGAGGAATAGAAGCGGATGCTGTCTTCTACCAATAGGATGGCTTGTACGCCTACCTCCTTGACGTCATGGTCGAGGTTCATTTTGTCTTCGATCAGCTTGATGATGGACACGAGCAGGTCGGTATTGCCCAGCCAGCAGAATACATATTCGAAAGCGCTGAGGTCTTCGTTGGCGATGCGCTTGGTAATACCGTGGCTGAAAGGGGTCAGGATGACCATCGGAATGCTTGGCCAGGCCGCTTTGATGGTGCGTGCCACGTCGAAGCCCTCGTTGTCGCCCGTACCCGGCATGCAGATGATGAGATCGTAGGTCATGTTTTTCAGCTGCGCCAATGCCTCGTCGCAGGTACTGACTTGCGTGAAGCGCGGCGGGTAGCGCAGAGACAGCGAGGTATACTCGTTGAATATCTTTTCGTCGATGCGGCCGTCGTCTTCGAGCATGAAGGCATCGTAGGGGTTGGCTATCAGAAGTACGTTGAAGATACGGCGGGTCATCAGGTTGGCGAACTGCGTATCCTTCAGATAAAGCAGATTGAGTTTCAGTTTGCTGAGCATGTTTTTCCAAAATTAGTAGGACAAAAATCGGGCTTTTTCTTGGGATATGCAAATATGGTTAAAAAAAAGAGGATGTAGCCGTAGTTACATCCTCTCCTTTGTATTTGTTGTCCGTATCAATGCATGTAGCATACTTTATATATAATAGGTATGTCCAACACGCCTTGCGGGGCCACGCTACGGGTGCTTGCTGTTCGTTTGGGACCGGGAATCAGCGGACTGTATTCCAGTACATGGCGCATGCGTTCCCGTTGGTTGGGAGTGAAGCGGTCTGCATAGCTGATTTCGTAGTCCATCAGGTTGTAGGAGGTGAAAGTCTGTTCCGGATTAAGGCTGTTGATACGCAGGAAGCCGGGTTGCAGGGCGGTCATGTCGAAGTTGCTTGCTTGCCAGGCTTGGTAGGCTGGTATCATAACGCTCTGTTCATAGAGGGAACGGTTGTAGGGAGGCGTGTCCAGGCAGTAATCGGAATCGGCATTTATATCCTCCGAGCTTTCATTGAAAGCATGGTGTAATCCGAGGTAATGTCCTAATTCATGTGCCAAAGTAATGTTGGCATCAGCCGAGTTATAGGAATTGCTCGGGGTGTCCTGATCGAAGTATAGGGTATTGATGGATACGCAATGCGGATATCCCAAATTGGAATTTTCCATGTGGGTGTAATCGACAGCCTGTAGTCCTTCCAGGTAGTTTTTACCTTGGGTAGATAAAGGAAGGTGAGAGATACCCAATATAGTGCCACCTTCTACTTCAGCAAAGTTGTATAACATGATGTTGATGTACTTGTTCATGTCCCATAACATGTTTAGAATCTTGGAATTCTTACTTTCCATGAAGGCCTCACAATCGATGGGCATTTCGTCCCAGGCGATATATTCAATTCCAGGTGTTTCGAGCTGATTGCCTGCTTCATCATTTTCGGGCAAATAGAACTCCAGATTGATATCCTGGCCGGCATCACCGCCGGTTGCGACCGTTTTGCCTTTGTAGTATTGGTTCACTTTGTTCAATACTTGCTTGATTCGGTCGGCACTGATGTATTGGTGTAGGTCGTTTTTATCCTTATATAATACATGGAAAATGACAGGAATCCGATAGGTCAGTTCCTCACCTTCAGGCAATGCTTTTTGATTAATGTTGATATTGGTTTGGGTACCGTTGCAATAAATGACGATTGTTCCGGTACGGTCTTTGGAAATATTGCCTGATACTTCAATTGAAATTGTGCCGTTACCGGTTCCTGTAGCAGGCGTTACGCTACACCAATCTTTATTGAGGCTGGTGGCTGTCCATTCACCGGAAGTCTGAATCTGGAGCGACAGGTTTTTTCCTTCGGGAGGGATGTTGTCGAAAGTATTCTGTGACAAGGTGAATGCTGGTTCATCAGTACTGCAACTTGCCAATATCAGGCAAAAGAAAACAGTCAAAAGATAGCTAAGTTTGGTCTTCATGTCTTAATTAACTGGTTAAATGTAAATTGGATTAAAAAGTCATAGGTGCAAAAGTATGAATAATTTCGGAATTTTAATGCATGACCTTCACTTTCTTTTCAGAATCTTCTTCTGATTTTCTTCTTAAATGACATTTTATTATTATTTGCTTATTTTTTCGTCTTAAAATTTAGGATATTTGAAAAGAATAGCTATATTTGCAGTGTTGTTAGTTGACAATTTGCTCAGCTGGCAGCGAGTGAACCATTGATAGAACCTTTTTAAAACGTAATATTATGAATATTGAACGTATCATGGCCTCTTTGGAGGCAAAGCATCCCGGCGAATCTGAGTATCTTCAAGCCGTAAAGGAAGTACTTCTTTCTATCGAAGATATCTACAATCAGCATCCTGAATTCGAAAAGGCAAAGATTATTGAACGTCTGGTGGAACCCGATCGTATCTTCACGTTCCGTGTCACTTGGGTGGACGACAAAGGTGAAGTGCAGACCAACTTGGGCTATCGCGTGCAGTTCAACAATGCCATTGGCCCGTACAAAGGCGGTATCCGTTTCCATGCTTCGGTCAACTTGTCTATCCTGAAGTTCCTGGGATTTGAGCAAACGTTCAAGAATGCCCTGACGACGCTGCCTATGGGTGGTGGTAAGGGTGGTTCGGACTTCTCTCCCCGTGGCAAGAGCGACGCTGAAATCATGCGTTTCTGCCAGGCCTTTATGTTGGAGTTGTGGCGTCATGTAGGTCCCGATATGGATGTGCCTGCGGGTGATATCGGTGTAGGCGGCCGCGAAGTGGGCTATATGTTCGGTATGTACAAGAAACTGACCCGTGAATTTACAGGTACCTTTACCGGTAAAGGATTGGAATTCGGCGGTTCGCTGATTCGTCCTGAGGCTACAGGCTTCGGAGGCTTGTATTTCGTGAACCAGATGCTGCAAACCAAGGGTATCGACATCAAGGGTAAGACAGTGGCTATCTCTGGCTTCGGAAATGTGGCATGGGGTGCCGCTACCAAAGCTACTGAATTAGGTGCCAAAGTGGTGACTATCTCCGGTCCGGACGGTTACATCTACGATCCCGACGGTATTAGCGGTGAAAAGATCGACTATATGTTGGAGCTCCGTGCATCGGGCAATGATATCGTAGCACCGTATGCCGAACAGTTCCCGGGTGCAACGTTCGTGGCTGGCAAACGTCCTTGGGAAGTGAAGGTAGACATCGCACTGCCGTGTGCTACCCAGAATGAATTGAACGGTGACGATGCCCGTCATCTGATAGACAATAATGTACTCTGTGTAGGTGAAATCTCAAATATGGGATGTACGCCTGAGGCTATCGACCTCTTCATCGAACACAAGATGATGTATGCACCGGGTAAGGCTGTCAATGCAGGTGGTGTGGCTACCAGCGGACTGGAAATGTCACAGAATGCCATGCACTTAAGCTGGAGCGCTGCTGAAGTGGACGAGAAGTTGCATGCCATCATGCACGGCATCCATGAACAGTGTGTGAAATACGGAACAGAACCTGATGGTTACATCAACTATGTGAAGGGCGCGAATATCGCCGGCTTCATGAAAGTTGCTCATGCCATGATGGGACAAGGTATAATATAAGAGAGAAACTTTGTTTAGTTGTATTTGTATTTGTGGTTTATGCTGCCCCGTGCCTGTGAAGGTACGGGGCAGAGTGTTTTTAGTCAGGAAGTGAAATATACCTATTCGTAGGTATTTTCGGATTATCTGTCCGTATGAAAGGTTAACTTACTTTTTGATGCGTGATGCTTATTCCTTAAAATTACTATCTTTGCAAGCAGAAACCATAAACAGCTAAGAAAATGTTATTTCCAGAATTGAAACAAAGACGTGATAAAATACGCATTTTGATGGCTCAACAGGGGATCGATGCTGCCCTTATTGCTTGCAATGTCAATTTGATTTATACATATGGTCGCGTGGTCAGCGGTTATTTGTACTTGCCGTTGAACGATTTTGCGCGTTTGTTCGTGAAGCGTCCCAATACCATAGAGGGAGAACACGTGATGTCTATCCGTAAACCCGAACAGTTGCCTGACCTGATTAAGGAGTGTGGCTTGCCGTTACCTCAGAAATTGATGCTGGAAGGGGACGAACTTTCTTTCAGGGAATACAACCGCTTGGCAGCCTGTTTTCCCGAAACTGAGGTCGTTTCTTGCGGCTCTTCGCTGATACGTCAGGCACGTGCTACAAAGACCGAGATGGAGATTGAATTTTTCCGTCGCTCGGGCGTAGCTCATGCCAAAGCCTACGAACAGATTCCGTCGGTCTACCGGCCTGGTATGACCGACCTTCAGCTTTCCATAGAGATCGAACGGCTGATGCGTTTGGAAGGTTGTCTCGGCATTTTCCGTGTGTTCGGTCAGAGTATGGAGATATTCATGGGCAGTCTGCTGGCGGGCGACAATGCCGCTACTCCTTCTCCTTATGATTTTGCATTGGGAGGGGCCGGACTGGATCCTTCGCTTCCCGGTGGCCCCAACGGTACACTGATACAGCCCGGACAGAGTTTCATGGTGGATATGGGAGGCAACTTCTATGGCTATATGTGTGACATGAGCCGTGTATATTCCATCGGCAAATTGAGCGAACAGGCTTATGCGGCCCATCAGACCTGTCTGGAGATACAGGAAGCCGTATCGTCCATGGCCAAGCCGGGAGTCATCTGCGAGGACTTGTACAACAAGGCCATTGAGATGGTGACAAAAGCTGGTTTTGCCGACTATTTCATGGGAGTAGGGCAGAAGGCGAAGTTCATCGGGCATGGTATAGGACTGGAAATCAATGAAGCTCCTGTGATAGCTCCCCGTATCCGGCAGGAATTGGAGCCAGGCATGGTCTTTGCGTTGGAGCCGAAAATCGTATTGCCGGGAGTCGGCCCGCTGGGTATCGAGAACTCTTGGGTAGTGACGGCTGAAGGATTGGAGAAGCTGACTACCGCTCCCGAAGAAATCATCGAGCTTTGACGGGCAGTTGTTTTGGGGTGTCATGCAGTGCTTCGTGAGCTGCTGATGCAGTGCTTCGTTACCCTCTCATACAGTGCTTCCTTACACTCTGAGAAAGTACTGCATGACACTCTGAGAAAGTACTGCGTCAGAGTATTTGGGGAAGCTCACTTTTTGCTCAACCACCGGCGCACAGGCTCATCATAAAGTTTCAGGCAGAGCCAGGCCAGCAGGATGCTGCCTGCATAGACGGTGAGAGCCGTGGGCCACACTTCGCCGAACGTATAGTATTTGTGTTCGATCAGCCACGAGTAGAACAGGTACATCACGGGGTAGTGGACGGCATAGAGCGGATAGGAGATGTCGCCTGCAAACCGGCATATCCGGGTGGAATGTTTGTCTGTAGTCTTTCCGGAAGCGGCCAGCCACACCAGCAGCGGGAACACGAGGAAGATGCAGAACACTTCGTACAGACCGTTCAGGCAGATGCCCTCTTTTCCTTCTATATAAGGAACGCAGAACAGTACGAGCAACACGGCTGTACAAATCCAGAAGGCCCCCTTGATTTTGACGGGCTTGAAGTGGCGCGAAAGTAGCATACCCAGTGTGAAGGGGAAGAGCATGCGCAGCAGTCCGCCCAGGAAGTTGGCGCCATCCAGTGTCCATCCTACACCGATCATGCCGTATCCCACTACGTCGAACAGGGCGAACCAAGCCAAACCTACTCCCGACAGGACGGTCAGCAGGGCCAGCATGTTGTTGCTCAGGCGGTGGATGAAGAGTGCATAGAGGATGTTACCGATGTATTCGAAGAAGAGCGACCAGCTCGGACCGTTCAGCGGAAACATTTCGCCGTTGCCACGTATGTCATAGCTGGCTCCCGGGGCGGCGGGAATGAAGAACATGGCACAGAGCAGGGCAAGCATCACCAGTGAAAGGCTGATGTGGGTGCCGTCCCATTGCACTGAGCCTTGCAACAGATAGAATACCACACCCAGTACAGCTCCCATTACAATCATCGGGTGGAGTCGAATCAGTCGACGCTTGAAGAAGTTGCCCAGACTCATGCTTTTGCCCAAGCGGTCGTCGTAAGCATAGCCGATGACGAAACCGGACAGGATGAAGAAGAAGTCTACGGCCAAATAACCGTGGTTGATGACGGTAATGAGGGTACCTCCGGCGGCAAAGGACAGACCTTCGAAGATGTGGTAGAACACGACCAGCAGGGCGGCTACTCCTCTCAGCCCATCGAGTAGCTCATAATGGGGTTTGGTGTCGCTAAAAGCGGCGGAAGAAATGTTTTTCATGTGTGATAATGTTATTTTCTGTGTTAATTCGAGTTATTTGTGGTGGATTCTATAATTCTTAGTCTCCTTCATAATATTCTCCCAGAAAGTAACGGGCAATGAAATCCCAGTTCTGCTGTAGTATTTCCCGACCTCTGTCGAAAGGGAGGGCGGCATCACACAAGAGGTTGTTCTGCATACCATACTTCAACAGATCGAATGGACAACGGCCGGGCAGGCAGAACAACTCGTAACCTTCGGCTGTGGCAGTCTGTGCATCATAGGCTGGATTGTGGGAATCACGGAAACAGGCAGCTACGCCGGGAGCCAGTAGCATGCCTTTGGTGTTGGCATAGACGACAAAGTCCTTTTCAGCTTTCAGGTCAGCCAGTATGCCATCGGGGTGATCTTCCCACTCCAGTGTACCGACGAGGAAGACGCGTAGTTCTTCGTAAGTTGCAAAATAGAGCAGGGGATTTCCTTGGCTGTATTGCAGGCAGCGTTCCACATCCTTGGTCAATCGACTGTCGGGAGTGACTTCGGGCAGGGGAGCGAAAGGTATTTCCAGCAGGTTGAGGTCCATGACCCATGTTTCCGGAGAGGGAATTTCGTTGATGGGGGCTTCTTCGAAAAGGGAGTCCATCCGGTCATAGAGTTGTCGAGCCAGGGGTAGCAATGACTCTTCGGAAGGGTTCTGGAAATAGAAAGAAGGATGAACATCAGACAGGTTTTTCCACAGGAGGAAACAGACATCATCCCAATTGATTTCGTCATCAATATAGCTTGTACAGGGGTAGAACGGTAACGGTTGTCCGTACAACGTGCCGTAACGGGTGGTGAATGCTTTCCAGCCTCCGGTTTGAGCAATGGCATCCTGGAAGTAAAGGGCTATGTCCAAAACCGTTTTAGTTATCTTGTCAGCAGTCTTGTTGGCAAACAAGGGGGAGGCTGCAATTAGGGGGAGCATTTCGTTGGTGAAATTCAGATACCATGAGTCTCCGGGTAGCGTTCGGGTACGTTCGTTGGCCTCCAACCAGCGTTTCATATAGATAGTAGAAGTGGTTGTTTTCATGGATGAAATAGCGTTTTAAAGTCTTTTTAAAGCCAGTTTGATCACTTGTTCCACCGGAGCATCAGGCGTTTCCTTCAGGATACCCAGTACCACCTTCTGCGAAGCAGCCTGTGCAAAGCCCAGCATGGTAAGGGCGGCTACGGCTTCGTCCATCACCTCGTTGCTGGCAGTAGTGGCGAGCGGAAGTCCCGGCTCGACACCCATTGCCGTGGCTACAGAACCGGTCTTCATCTTGTCCTTCAGGTCCACGATGATGCGCTGGGCAGTCTTCAGGCCGATGCCTTTTACTGTCTTCAGCAGGTTGGCGTTCTCCGTACTGATGATGTTGATGAGCTCGGCAGGTGACAAAGCCGAGAGTATCATGCGGGCGGTGTTTCCGCCGATGCCTGACACTGAGATGAGCAGTAGGAAAAGTGCGCGCTCCTGTTTGTCGGCAAAGCCGTAAAGCTGGTAGGCGTCTTCGCGGATGGCTTCGTAGACGTAGAGCTTGCAGGACTTCTTGCCCTGAATGGCCGAATAAGTGTTGAGTGAGATACTGGCCAGGTAGCCCACACCATTGCAGTCGATGATGGCGGCTGCCGGAGTGAGTTCGGCCAGTTCGCCTCGGATGTATTCTATCATATTAAAAAGTTTCGTTGTAGCTGTTCCAGAACAGTGTTTTGTGGTCTGCTCGAACAAATGCTTTACTTGTCTTGTTTTATGTCTGGTGCAAATGTACAAAATATCTCTTGGCTATAAAATAGTCTTAATAAAGAAAAAAGGAAATGGAAGAATGAACTGTTTTATGTGCAAGTTTAAAGAATAATGACTACTTTTGTACCCGCAAAACAGAAAACTGATAATTAAATTCGATAAAAGTATGAAAAAAGTAAGAGCTGCCATCGTTGGTTATGGCAATATCGGGCACTATGTGCTTCAAGCTTTGCAGGCTGCGCCTGATTTTGAAATTGCCGGTGTCGTACGTCGTGCAGGTGCCGAGAACCGTCCAGCCGAACTGAATGACTATCCTGTGGTAAAAGATATCAAGGAACTGGAAAGTGTGGATGTAGCCATCCTCTGTACGCCGACCCGCAGTGTGGAGAAGTATGCCAAGGAGATTCTGGCACTGGGCATCCATACAGTGGACAGCTTCGATATCCATACGGGTATTGCCGACCTGCGCCGTACGCTGGATGCCGAGGCCAAGGCTCACAACACTGTTTCTATCATTTCGGCCGGTTGGGATCCGGGAAGTGACTCTGTAGTGCGTACACTGCTGGAGGCTATCGCCCCGAAGGGCATCACGTACACCAATTTCGGTCCGGGCATGAGTATGGGACACACGGTAGCTGTGAAAGCCATCGAAGGTGTGAAGGCTGCTTTGTCTATGACGATTCCTACCGGTACGGGCATTCATCGTCGTATGGTGTACATCGAATTAAATGAGGGTTATGACTTCGACAAGGTGGCTGCTGCCATTAAGGCCGATCCTTACTTTGTGAACGATGAGACACATGTGAAGCTGGTGCCCAGTGTAGATGCACTGCTTGATATGGGGCATGGTGTGAATTTGACTCGCAAGGGTGTTTCGGGCAAGACGCAGAACCAGCTGTTTGAGTTCAACATGCGCATCAACAATCCGGCTCTGACAGCTCAGGTATTGGTTTGTGTGGCACGTGCGGCCATGCGTCAGCAGCCGGGCTGTTATACAATGATCGAAATTCCCGTTATCGACCTGTTGCCGGGCGAGCGCGAGGAATGGATCTCTCATTTGGTATAATCCCTGACCTATATATAATAAACGGCGAGGGCGCGTCCTATTGGATGCGCCCTCGTTTTATTTTCATCTTACTTCGTCGGTTTTAACAGCAATGTATGGTTGTTGGTATCGCGCCATTCAGCCATCAGGGCGTAGAAGTCACGGTAGGCTTCAGGTGTGAGCAACTGTTGCGTGATGCTGAGGCTGCGGGTGACGGTTATTCCATCTGTACTGGGGTGGTAAGTGAACGATACTTTGCCACACTTGTTGGCCAGTACCTTGTCGGCCTTCTGACTCCAAGCGGTACCTTCGGGCAGTTTGACTAGCGTTTCGCTGGTCACGTCCACGGTCTGCGGAAGCAGGATGTTCTCGCGGATGGTGGTATTGGCAGCATAGGCATAGAGGGGAAGAGCAACCAATATCGGCTTCAAGTTGACAACTTGCCATCCTTCGGGTAGTATTTGCGAGTTGTCGGCTTTAATTTCCAATACGGCTTTCTGAGTGTCTTGAACTTCGGGTGCTTTCAATTCCAAAGGTTGTGCCTGCAGGTCGGTCACTGTCATGTAGTTTTGTACCCAGGCTTCGTCCGTTCCTTGCATCGCTACGCCTTTTGGAGTGACATCCGATTTTGCCATAACCGATACGATGCTTCCCAAACCGAGGTTGTCCACTTCCGCCGGGTGAAGGGCACAGATGGCTACTTCGGCTTTTAGACCGGCAGCCTGTTGCAGGGCGACATCCAGGTTGACCAGTTCGGCCTGTGTACCGTAAGCACTACGGATGACTTCCGAGGCCGGACGCAGGCGGTAGCCCGCTTCTCCGAGCGACACTTTGCATTGGGCGGAACGATAGAGGCCGTCCATGTAGGTGGCGATGGCGCTGCGCAGGTCGCTGCTGTCTTTTTGGGCGGTTTGCTTCAGTTCAGTCAGCTTGGCTTCGATGACGGTGCGGTCGCCGGGGACGAATTGCCGGGCGAGCGACTTCAGTGCGTCGGCATAGCTGGCCCAGGTAGAGGCCACAAGGACGGGCATCATGCCGGAGGCTGCTTGCTGTACCAGCCCCAGACTGCTGCGCAACGAGGGATAGGAATAGGGGCGCGGTTCCACGTTCTTCAGTTTCCAAGTGACGGATTTCATGCCATCTTTGTTTGTTTCTGCCGGGCGGGCGGAAGCATTCAGCAGTTCGTAGTGCAGTGTCTTTCCTTCAGGTACTTCGATGCGTAAAGTGAATTCGTCGATGGGCGACAGCTCTTTTATAGGACAACAGATGTCCAGTTCGGGCAGGTAGCCGGCACGACTCTTGATGGAGTAGTCCAGGCAGATGGTGGCGCCCAGTTCCAGACCGGTGTGTACTACGACCATTTCCTTCAGCCCGTTATAGGCAGGGGCATTGGCGGCTGCGGAGGGCAACACTTCGACAAAGGCGTTGTCGGGGGTACGGACGATGGTGCCGTCCTTCTGCCGCGTGTACGACTCGTGTATTTCGAGCTGCTGGTATTGCGGATTGTAGACGATGAACGTTTCGCCATAGAGGCTGTTCATGGCGGCGTGGGTGTAGAGGGTCAGTTCTTTCTGCACGCGGAGTTCCTGACTGCCGTCGGCATGCAGAGTGTAGGTCTTCGACAGCTTGCCGAAACGTGCCTCGGGTGCGGCCTGTGCGGTGAGGGTCATGGACAGGAGCAGGGCAAGCACACCTATGTATAGATGGATTGTTTTCATTTTTCTTCAATTCAGTTTTGAGTGTTCGACGAATCGGTTCATTTCTTTACGACGAGATACTGGCCATAGCTCTTGGCGGTGTTGACGGCCTGGCGGAAGCTGTTCCAGTCGGCTGCCTCATAGACGCGCTTCTTCAGGGCGAGGCGGGTCTTCACGGTCAGGCGGTTGCCCTCCTGGGCAATGGAACCTTCGAAGTCGGCAGCCTGTCCGCTGAGGCTATCCTGACGTGGTTCTCCTGCCAGTTGGTAGCCCGAGGGCAGGCGGAGTGTTTCGTCCAGTTCCACCAGACGTGAACAGCCGTCTTTGAAGCCGTATTGGCGTGTCTCCAGACTGGTGTCGATGCGCAGGTAGGACATCACTTGCGTATAGAGGTTGTTCAGCACGAAGGGCTTGAAGACCATCTCGCCGCCGTCGCCCGCCAGGGCATAGCCGGGTATCTCGTAGCGGAAGGTGATGCGGATGGGAGCCTTCTGATAGTCCTTCGGGTTGCGTCCGTAGTCCACGCTGAGGAGGCGTGCCTTGGGCGATACGTTCAGCAGCTGGCGCTCCATCGTATTCTGCCATTCGCTTTGGAAACCGGTAGTGAAGATGCGGCGGATGTTGCTGTCGCTCTGCCCTTCGGCTTCGATGGTGAAACTGCCTCGCAGGGTACCGTCGGCGGAGAGGCGGTTGTCGGCGTGGATGCGGACGTAGTGGTTCTCGGGAGCGGAGACGGGTGTCAGGCAGAGGTCAGTGCCTTCGGGCGTGCCGGGCAGGTAGTTCTGTTGTTGTTCGGCACTGCTCCACAGCTCACGGCAGAAAGGTACCCATGTGGGGTCGAGGGGCATCAATGTGCCGTCCTGCAGGCGTACCACGGCTACGCAATGGTTGAAGTGGTCGGCAG